>Ga0070731_10001185_pt1 | contig 28215 bp, 27 predicted proteins | sample Coa_R1_2_FD_66448 | JGI IMG/M metagenome (GOLD analysis project Ga0070731, IMG submission 66448) | Surface soil microbial communities from Centralia Pennsylvania, which are recovering from an underground coalmine fire - Coalmine... | ecosystem: Environmental > Terrestrial > Soil > Unclassified ... | reverse complement strand
GTCCATGACCATCCATTCCGGATTGTTGCCGGACAAAATCAGCGCGTCGAGAATGCGCAGGCGCTTGATCAGCGTTTCGGTCTTCTGCTTGCTCTTTGAATTCTTGAGTTGCTCGCGCAGTTCTTCGGCGAGCTTCTTCAAATCGACGCCGCGCAGCAATTCGCGAATGGCTTCCGCGCCCATTTCGGCTTTGAACACGTTGCCGAACTGCTCGCGCGCTTTGCGGAATTCGTCGTCCGAAAGCAGCTTGCCCTTGGCCATGCCCGTGTCGCCGCCGTCCGTGACGATGTAGCGCTGGAAGTACACGACCTGCTGGAGCGCCGTCGTCTTAATGCCCAGCAAATTGCCGAGCTTGGACGGCATCGAGCGGAAGAACCAGATGTGCACGACCGGCGCGGCCAGATTGATGTGGCCGAAGCGCGCACGCCGCACTTTGCTGTGCGTGACTTTCACGCCGCAGCGGTCGCAGATGATGTCCTTGTATTTGATGCCCTTGTACTTGCCGCACGAGCACTCCCAATCGCGTTCCGGCCCGAAGATGCGCTCGCAGAACAGCCCGTCCTTCTCCGCGCGGTAGCTGCGGTAGTTGATGGTCTCCGGCTTCTTGACTTCGCCATACGACCACGAACGGATGTCGTTGGGGCTGGCCAGCGTGATCGACACCGCCGAGAAGTCGTTGATCTTCTCGTAATGCCGCTCAACGCCCTGGCCCGGAGGCCCGCCGCGGTCGCCATCTCCCCGGTCGCCGCGATCCCCGCGGTCGCCCCGGTCACTGCGCTCGCCGCGGTCGTGGCGGTCGCCGCGATCCGGCCGGTCTCCGCGTTCGCCGCCGCGCGAACTGCGGCCCAGTGCTTCGCTTGCTCCGAAAAATTTGGGTCCGATCATTGTGCGTTCTCCCAATCTGCCGTTACATCAAAAATCGTTTCGAGTCTCTTGCAAAAGTGCACTTCGTGTCGTTACTTTTCCGAAAGTTCTCTTGTCTAAGTGCGCCGCGCCGCTATACCGTGTGCGGTTGAATTCTGGGGTTTTCGTACCGCCGGCTTCCAGCCGGCAAGTTTCTCAATCGGGCCGGCTGGAAGCCGGCGATACAAAAGCCAAGTTTTCGACCGCGCGGAGTATAATTCAATTGCTGCAAGAATTGCACCTCGTTCGTTCGTAGTCCCGCCTTTAGGCGGAAGCGCACTCGATCCGAATTATGTGCAATAGTTGCACATGTGCGCACGGATCCCAGTCAGTTACTTTGTGCCTTCGCGCCTTTGCGTGAAAATTCGTTGCAAAAGTTGCACACCGTGCACGCAACTCACTTTTCCTCCGCGTCTCTACGCGATAACTCCGTTGCAAAAGTTGCACCACGTGTCCTATTGCGGTCGTTGCTTCTTCTCCAACTTAATATTCAAGCCCAACCCCTTGATCTCGTTGCACAGCACGTCGAAGCTCACCGGCGTGCCCGGCTCCAGGATGTTCTCGCCCTTCACCATGCTCTCATAAATCTTCGTGCGCCCTTCCACGTCGTCGGACTTCACTGTCAGCAATTCCTGAAGGATGTTCGCCGCGCCATACGCTTGCAGCGCCCACACTTCCATTTCGCCAAAACGCTGCCCGCCCGACCGCGCCTTGCCGCCCAACGGCTGCTGCGTGATCAGCGAGTACGGCCCCGTCGCGCGCGCGTGAATCTTGTCGGCGACCAAATGATGCAGCTTGAGCATGTACATGATGCCCACGCCCGTCTTCTGATCGAACGCGTCGCCCGTGCGGCCGTCGTAAAGCTGGCTCTTCATGTCCTGATTCATGCCCGCTTCTTTGACCGCTTCGACAATCTCCTTCTCCGCCGCGCCGTCGAACACCGGCGTCACTGCGCGGAAGCCGCTCTTCTGAGCCGCGTAGCCCAGATGTAATTCCAGAATCTGCCCGAAATTCATGCGCGACGGCACGCCCAGCGGATTCAAAATCATCTGAATCGGCGTCCCGTCCGCGAGGAACGGCATGTCCTCTTCAGGCAGGATGCGGCTGACGACTCCTTTATTACCGTGCCGTCCGGCCATCTTGTCACCGACGGACAACCTGCGCTTCACCGCGACGTACACCTTCACCAATTCCAGCACGCCCGGCTGCAACTCGTCGCCGCGCTTGAGCTTCCCGACTTTGCGGTCCAGATCGACTTCCAGCACGCGCTTGCGTTTGTCGTACGCGTACGCCGTCATGCGCGCCTTGCGTCGCGTCGCCGGATGCATCTCCACTTTGTTCAAATCCATCGCCTGGTCGATCGCAATCGCATCTTCGTCGGTGGATGTCTTCGCCAATTCATACTTCTGGCCCGTCTCGGCGTTGACCAGCTTCCCGTCCACGATTTCCTTCAGCGCTTCGAGCTTCTGACGGATCACTTCGGCGATGCGCTGCTTGTATTCGGCTTCGATGCGCTTGATCTGCTTGCGGTTCTCACCGCGTTCCTCTTCGCCGCTCGGTGAGGCGCGCGTGAAGCGCTCCACGTTGATCACGTACCCTTCGCAGCCCGGCTTGACTTCCAGCGAATCGTTCTTCACGTCTTCGCCGGCGCGTCCGAAGATCGCGTGCAGCAGCTTCTCTTCGCTCGACAATTCGCTCTTGCTCTTCGGCGCGATCTTGCCGACGAGAATATCGCCGGGCTTGACGCGCGTTCCGATGCGCACCAGCCCCTTGTCGTCGAGATTCCGCAGCGCCTGTTCCGACACGTTCGGAATGTCGCGCGTGATTTCTTCGCGGCCCAGTTTCGTTTCGCGGATTTCCACCGAGAATTCCTCGATGTGAATCGACGTGAACACATCTTCGCGCACCGCCCGCTCGTTGACCAGAATCGCGTCTTCGAAGTTGTAGCCTTCCCAGCTCATGAACGCGACCAGCACGTTATTTCCCAGCGCCAGATCGCCCCAGCGCGTCGCCGCGCCCTCGGTGAGCACCTGGCTCTTTTCAACTTTGTCGCCGGCCTTGATGATCGGCGTTTGATTCAAGCACGTGCGTTCGTTCAGCCCGAAATACTTGCGCAGCGGATACTCCACCGTCTTCGCGCTCGCGCCGCCGCCGTATTTCACGACAATCTTCGCGCCGTCCGCGTACTCAATCACGCCGTCGTCCTCGGCCACCACCATCATGCCTGAATTTCTGGCCACGTACGGCTCCATGCCCGTCCCCACCAGCGGCGGATGCGGCCGCACCAGCGGCACGGCCTGGCGCTGCATGTTCGATCCCATCAGCGCGCGATTCGCGTCGTCGTGTTCAAGGAACGGAATCAGCGCCGCGGCCACGCCCACCAACTGCTTGGGCGAAATGTCCATCAACGTGATCTCTTCCGTCGGCACGTTCACGAATTCCGAACGCCGCCGCGCGATCAGCCGATCCACCAGAATCTTGTTCGTCTTCTTGTCCATCGGCACTTCGGCGTTGGCGATGGTGTGCTCGTGTTCTTCGTCCGCGCGCAGATACACGACCTCGTCGGTCACCGTCCCCTTCTTCACCACCACGAACGGCGTGACGAGGAATCCGTAATCGTTGATGCTGCCGTAAATCGCCAGCGACACGATCAATCCGATGTTCGTGCCTTCCGGCGTCTCGATCGGACAGATGCGCCCGTAATGCGACGGATGCACGTCGCGGACTTCGAATCCCGCGCGCTTTCGATTCAATCCGCCCGGCCCCAGCGCGCTCAAACGCCGTTCGTGCGTGAGCTGCGACAGCGGGTTGCTCTGATCGACCACCTGTGACAATTCGCCGCGCGCAAAGAAATATTCGATGCTCGACGCCACCGTCTGGCTATTAATAAGGGTGCGCGGCGTCATTTCCCCCGCGTCCTTCAAACTCATCCGTTCGCGCACGCTGCGCCGCAGCTTGATCATGCCCTTGCGGAACTCGTCCATGACGAGGTCCTTGATCGTGCGCACGCGCCGGTTTTCCAAATGATCGATGTCGTCCGGGTTGCCTCGGCCCGTGCGCAGGTTCATGATGTACTTTAGCACGTTGAAGTAATCTTCAGCCGTCAGCGTCAGCATCTCCTCCGGCACCGTCTGCCCGAATTTGCGGTTCAAGCGGAAGCGTCCGATGCGCCCGAAATTGTAACGCTTGTCGTCGAAGAACAATTCGTTGAACAACTCGATCGCCTTCTCCTTCTGAGGCGGGTTGCCCGGGCGCATGCGCTGATAAATCCGCAGCATCGCCTCTTCGTGGCTGTCCACGTCGTCTTCCCGAATCGAATTGAGAATCAACTCGTCCTTGACTTCCGTGATCACATCGACTTCCTTGACCTTCAATCCGCGGATCGTGTCGATGATCTCTTCCGTCAGCTTGGTCAGCGCCGGCACCACCACTTCGCCCGAACTCGGATCGGCGATGTCGTGCGTCAGCACAGTCCCTTTAAGCTTCTCGGTCTTCGACGAGAGCGAAATCGATTCGACCGGGTAGAACGCTTTCAAAATATCGCGCGTAGAACCAAAGCGTTCGTCCAGCGCTCGCAAGAACGTCGTGCCAATGATTTTCCCCGAGCGGTCGATGCGCAGATAAAGCAGGTCTTTCGCCGTGACTTCGACCTGAATCCAGCTCCCGCGTTCCGGAATGATGCGGCACGAATGCAGCCGTTTTCCGGACGGATGCACTTCTTCCGAAAAATCCGCGCCCGGCGAGCGCTGAATCTGCGTGACGATCACGCGCTCGGCGCCGTTGATGATGAATTCGCCGCCGCCAATCATCAGCGGCACCGCGCCAAGATAAACTTCCTCGTCCACAATCGCTTCTTCGCGCTTGAGCCGGCATTTGATCTTCAGCGGCGCGCCATAAGTCAGCCCCAGCGAGCGGCATTCGTCCGGCGTGTGCCGCGGTTCGCCCAGATCGTATTCGATGAAATCCAGCGAAATCGTCTCGTCGTAAGACAAGACGGGGAAGACCTCTTGAAAGATGGCCTGCAACCCGTCGCGCTTGCGCTCGTTGGGCAGCACTTCGGCCTGCAGGAACTCGGCGTAAAATCTCCGCTGAGTCTCGCAAAGGTCGGGGATGTCGATGAGGTGGCGGGCGCGTCCAAAATAGCGAATGGGCAGCATTGATTTTCCCTTAAAGTCGTCTTTCACTCAGCGAAAGAACGTTACGTGTCTGTTTACAAATCGATGATCTCATGCGTCTTCATGCCGGGTTGCCGTTCCCCTCTCCCTCCGGGAGAGGGCCGACGGGCGTACCCGCCCGCGGGGTGAGGGGAAATTGCGCTCCAGCATGACACAAACCCTTGGTGGATGAGCACCAAATTTCCACAGCCTTTTCGTGCGACATCTTCAGCAATCCGTTTCAAACGACAAAAAAGGACAACACAAGACCACGCCTCGACGTAGTCCTGAGGTCCTTTCAAAATTCGACTTCGTTACCTAAGTGCGACCATCTTAATGGGTGGCCGTGCTTTCTTTTTTACGGGCTTCCGTCCTGTTGCAAACGAGAAGCGATGCAGCAGCAAAGCCCGAACAGCGAAGCTTCCCAGAGGACAAGGCTTGCGGCGCACAGCGGGAAGCCGAGAACGGCGCGCCAATCAGCCTGATAATTTCGAAACTGTATTAAACCCGATAAATCAGCGCCTGTCAAATGGATTTGGCATGATTTTTGAAATATTTTAAAGCATTGCCATGCCTACGATAACGTCAAAACATTGTGGGTCCGAAGTAAAAAGTAGTCGGCCATTTCTCTGAAATTCGCTCTAGCACGGTGCGCTTTGAAATTGAAATTCGAAAATCCGCAAAAAGCTCCAACGGGTCTGGGATGCCATCATCACTGTTTGTCTTTACCTCGTAATCCAAATCCAACGCCTTAAACTGAATCGATCTCTCCTCGGATGATCCAAACGCGGGGGTCTCCACGAAATATTCGATTGGATCGCTGGACTCCTCCGTCAATTCGCTTCTATAATCAAAAGTGACGACCACGGGTCGTGCACGATGACACTTGACTACAAGCACCCGCCACACCTTATATCGATGCTCATTCCGATCAGAACTTTGAGCCGTTGCTCCGATGTGAATGTGCAGTCCTACGCCTTCCTGCCAGTACATCGAATCGTAAATCTCAAATCCACGAAGAGACGCTGCCTTCTTGGAAAGTATGAACTCGTTTTCAGCAAGCGGCTTCGACCAATCAATGGCTTCGTTTTCCGACACATCGCCTTGGAAGAAAATTGGATCCCCGCCAATTTGAATTTGCTGGTCACCGTGCATTCTGATCGGCACGTGAAGCTGCGCGATCTGGCGTCGATGCGCGTCGTTGTCAATTGCGCCCAAGTCCATTAAGCCACCTCGACCCAACTCTTGGCCCACGCAAACGAGCGCGTGAAGTGTCACGAGCACGAAAACTAATCGAGTTAACATGTTATTTCTCCAATTCCAAGCATCGCGTACGTCGCTCAAAATCGAGGCAGCCCGACGCCCATGTTCTCGAGATTAAATTTCTCGCGTCTCAAACCGTTTGCGTCACCGAGATGGATCTTCGACTCTGAGTCTTCGAGTTTCCTCTCCAGAATCTTCGATTTCTTTGTTGGCGGATTCCACTTCCACCCCTTAATCAAGCTATCCGCATCCAACTCGTCCTTCCGGCCTCGTGGCGGCGAGATCCTCCAAATCTCGAACATCGACGGTCCGAAAAGACGTGCCTCGCGTTGCGGCGCAGGTTGGCGTGAACTCTCCGCGTTTATCATCGCGCGCAGTTGCGCAACCTCGCGCGCCAAGTCCGCCGAAAGCTGCGTTTGATTGTTGCCTGTCGCCACTTGCGGCACGTTTCCGCTGCAAGCGGCCTGTGCCGGCGGTGCCGCACGCGGACACGGCTCACAACATTCATCGCGGTCGTGGCAGGAACAGAGCAGCAGCGAAAGCGCAAGAGATGCGGCGGAAACAAGCAGGGACCGTTGACTCATGGCGTCACTCCTATTTTTTTAAAGAATTCCACTGCCGTCGGTATCTCCACCGTAATCTGCCATGGGCTCACGGACCTCGCATCCGAACGACCCCACCAGGGATTAGCCAATATCTCCGAATCATATCCGCTGCTCTTCCTTTGGAAAAAAGTAGGCTCCTTCCTTGTGGGGCTGAAGTTGGTCTTCAAAAAATCCAGCAACGATGGAAACCATCCGCGCTGCGGCGGCGGCTGAGATGAGCGTAGCTGTAGCGCCAGCGCTTTCATATCCTCGCGCATTTGTGCAAACTCGCGCGCGGCTGCTGCTGCCCGGTCATTCTTTGCAACCGAATTCGCAATCGCGTTCTGCGCCGGAGCGCCGATGCCAGCCGCCGGCGGCGGTGGCGCCGAACGCGGACACGGCTCGCAACATTCATCGCGGTCATTACACGAACAGAGCAGCAACGAAAGCGCAAAAGACGCAGCGGAAACAAGCAGGAACCGTTGGCTCATGGAGTCGCTCCAATCTGCGCAAGGGCCGGGGAAAACGATTTACTTTTTAGTCGGTGCGATAATCAGACGCTCGTCAATTCGACTTCTTCGCGCGTTTCTGATTTTTGGGGGTTTTGTACATCGCGTCGACTTCCGCCCAGAATCGATCTTCTGGAATCCCCTGACCCGCGTCAATCTGCGCGTTTGCTTCGTCCAATATGGCTCTCAATTTCGGCGAGTACGCCATCGCAAGGCGCTCAATGTCGTCCTGATTCCCCCCCACTAGAATCGCAACTCGTTTGCCCTTTCGAGTGAATACGACGGGGGCGTCTTCACTAGCTTTCAAATATTGGTCAAAATGTGTTCCGACCTCCTCGACCGTTGCACTTTTCATAATTCAATCTCCTCATCACCGACCACTAATTGGTCGCGATCCTTTTTTCCAATCGCGAGAACACGCACCACACGCGCATCGTCCTCAATCTTGTAAAGTGCACGAAAGCCGCCGAACCGAATCTCCCACTCCGCTCCAAACGCCGCAGGCTGTCGCAAAGGCTTGCGATTCCGATTTTCGGCGCCCGGTTCAAACTTCAACCGCTCATGAATTGTCCTTTGTATGAACGCGTGGTACTTCCGCTCAATTCGCCGCAGATGTTCCTTTGTGATCGGCGCAAAAATCAAAGTATAGCCCGGTCCCCCCATATACAAGAATTCTCTTCACTTTACGGCCCATGTCAACATGCGACGTAGCTCACAGCTCACTGCCCATTCCCCGTCGCCTTCTTAGCCGCCGCTTTCCCCGCAGTCTGCGTGCTGTTCGCAGTGCTTCCGGCGCTCGTCGTCGCCGAACCCAGCATCGCCGTTGACAAAAACGAATGGCTCGCCCCAAACGAAAGCGCCACCGTCACCGTCGCATTCGCGGCCGTGTACGGCCCGTTGTCGCCGTGGCTGCACACGATCGTGCAAGGCTGTATGAATTGACCCGGCGACAGCAGCGACGTCAGCTTCGATGGAATCTTGCGCGCCGCTTTCACTGTCAGCAGCTTCTTCTTGAGGTCCCACTTCAGGCTCACACTTCCAAACGGCACGTTCTCGAACTTCGGCGGTTTCGAAAAATTGTTTGACGTGACGTCGATCGACGTTCGTTCCAGAAACGTGGCGCTGCCGTGTTTCAAATCCAGTTTGCCGCCCAAACTCGCCGCCGCGCCCAGCGGCGACGAAAAGTTATAGTGTCCGGCGACGATGCTGAAGACCGTGTTCTCATCGATCGGCGTCGAATCCGAAAGCGCCTCCAGCGACAGCGTGGCGCTGATTGAGACGCTCGCACTGGTCAGATCGACCACAGTCGTGGTATCGCCTTTAAGCGCTGTGTCGCTGTACGATTCGCTCATCGTCGCCGTCACGCTCCCGTTGCCCGGCGTCGTATTGGCCGGCGGAGCGCTGATGGTGAGCCGCATCGACTGCGAATTGCCCGCGAAAGAACTCGACGAAAGGAAACTCACATTGCAGCCCACGACATAATAGCCTGCCGAGGTAGGTGTGCCGGAGATGATCCCATTATTAATGGAGAGCCCATTCGGCAGCCCTTCAGCGCTGAACACATTCGTCGGCACCCCCGTCGCAGACAGTCCGTAAAGAAAAGGACTGCCCACGCTGCCCGTCACGTCCCACGGCGCACCGGGAAGAGAAATATCCAGCCCCTTGACGAACAGATTATGCAATGGATTCTGAGTGGCATCGCCAAGGTCGATCAGAAACGTCACGATAAACATCCCGGTGACATTTTGCGCGCTGGTCGCCGAGAGCAGGACATTGAACGTTCCGCTGCTCGTGGGCGTGCCGCTGATGACTCCCGTGCCTTTGTTAAGCGCCAGCCCGGGCGGCAAACCCCCGGGAAGGCCGGCGAAAGTATCGTTAAAACTAACCGGATTGTTCGTAGCCGTGATCGTGTAGCTGAAAGCCCCAGGTCCGGCGTTCACGGAAGCAGCGCTCGTTAGCACCGGAACAGTCGGATCGACCACCCGCTCTTGCGCGGCGCTTGCGAAGGCCCACGCAATCAGATTGAAACAGAGAAAAAGGGAGCGGAAATAGGACGCGGTTGACATAGTCTTTGCTCCTCGCTGTAAAACCGAATCGTCTTTGCGAAGGGGTTGTGCAGTGTATGCGCGTCGTGACGTATTGCAAGAGGTCGAAAATACGACTGTGTTAGAAAGTCTGGCGACCCGTCGAAGTGGATTTCTCCTATCTATTATCTCGTACCTCCCAACTCCCAAATCCCCACTCCCAACCCCTACCCCCTTCACGTCGCCTCATCCACATCCGCATCATCATCCGCCCGCGCCCGCACCCGCTCCGGCGCCTCGTACGCCGCGCGTTCGTACGCGTCCCCGCTGCGTGTCGCCGGCGCGTCCGTCTTGCGCACGCGCGCCGGCCGTTCTTCGCGCGCCGAATAAGCGAAGCGGAAAAGCTGCCGCACCAGAAACCAATTTCCCAGCGCCAACGCCACGCCGGCGGCGGCGAATTGCGTGATCGGCGCGAACATCACGTCGGCAATATGCGGCGGCGAAAATTCGCCGACGACCATCGTGATCGCCATCAACATGCGGTAGCTTACCAGCGCCGCGAACATGCCCAGCAGCGCGGCCGATAGCCCCGTGATCATCGCATCGAGATGCCCGAAGAATGTTTTCTCGGCCGGCAGCGCCGCCGTGCAAAGCGAATGCGCCAGCGGACACGCCGCAACCAGCGCCAGCGCCAATTGCCCGCCGCCTGAATCCAACGCCGTCATTACAGCATTGTCGAGCACTTTGTTGACGACCACCAAAAACACAATCGACACGCCGATGCCGACGATGAAGACGAAGATCGTCATCACGCCGCCCAACGCCACGCCGCGCGCGATCAGATACAAAATCAAAAACACAACGTAGACCACCGACGCGCCCGGAATCAAAAACAAGCACACGCTGAAAATCCCCGTCGCCGCGCAATACTGCGCGAAGCGGCCGTGGCGATGCTCGAACCCGATCGCCAGCGAGAGAATCATCCCGTTGCCGCCGGCGAGTAGCCCGTAAAAAATCGTGCCGCTGAACCAATTTGGAAAGTCAGCGCGAATCAGCAGCGAGCTGCCGAAAGCGGCAAAGAGCGCCCCGACCGGCAGCAGCAGCGTCAAAAACCCCCAGCGCAGTTTAAACACCGGTTGAATCGGCGTGCGCGGTTTGGCGCGCTTCGCCGCGTCGCTCTCGCCAGTCTGCTCAGCGGCTTCGCGATCGCGCTTTTCGTTCAGCGCGCGCTGCCAGGATTCGGGAAGGTCGGAGTTCACAAGATCGTTCTCTATAAGTCCTATAGGCCCTATTAGGCCTATTGTGCGCCCCTATACAATTCGGGCGCGCGCTTGCCATTTTACGCGCAGTAACTCCCCTCTCGCCGAAATATTCCATTTTTCAGCAACTTTTTGACTGTTTCCCCGTCATCAATAGCAGTAACGTATTTCGCGAGCGCGAATTGGAGCGGCGGCACTCTTGCCGCCGTGGAACTCAAGGGCGGCAAGAGTGCCGCCGCTCCTGCGGAGGGTTTCGACATGGACATCGTCTACCAGATCATGATGGGCGTGAGTCTGGCGGCGTGCGCGGGCTTCCGCGCGTGGCTGCCCCTGTTCGTCGCCGGCATCATGGCCAAAACCGGCCACATCCACCTCAACGAATCCATGCTCTTCCTCCAAAGCACGCCTGTGCTGGCGATTTTCGGCATCGCGTCAGTGCTTGAATTCTGCGGCGATAAAATCATCGTGATCGATCACTTCCTCGACGCCGTCGGCACCGTCGCGCGGCCAGTCGCCGGAACGCTGCTGGTTTCGTCGATGATCACAAAAATGGACGGCTCGACCGCGATGATTCTGGGGCTGATCGCCGGCGGCGGCACGGCTTTCACGATGCACTCAGGGAAAGCCGTGATGCGCGCAAAAGCCACTGTGCTTTCCCCGCTGCACGGCGGAATCGGCAACGCGGTGCTTTCGATCGGCGAAGATATCCTTTCCGGATTCGGCAGCGTGGTCGCGGTTTTTTGGCCGGTGCTCGCCTTCGCCTTCACAATCTTTGCGCTGATCGTAGCGGGAATGCTGATCTACGTCGGCTGGCACGCGGGCAAGAAACTCGTCAACGCAATCTCCTCGCCGCGCGTGGACGCCCTGCCGCAGCCGGCGTACGCGATGGATGCGCCGCAAACGTACGCAGTAAACGCGCCAGAACAAACGTCAATGGAAGGCACATGACCTGTACCTCCGGCGTCCGTTGATCTCGTATCGCAGGCGTCTCGCCTGCCCATGTTTCGCGAAGCGAAACGCCGCCGTTCAGCCCCGCAGGGGCGCAACATCTTAGCCCAGGGCGTAAGCCCTGGGTTCCGACCGCCGAAACTGGTCCAAGCCCTGAAAGGGCGGCACAAGAATCTGCGCTCATCGCGTTCGGACATTTGAAGCCATGCGAAAACAATCCTTCCTTACGAGCGTGCTTCTCCTTCTGTCGGTGTCGCTTTGCGCCTCCGAAGACGACACAACCTCGCTAGTTATCGGCGTGCGCCGCGACATATCGGCGCAAAAGACCGCAACCACGCCGGCCAAACACGTCTGGTTCAAAGAAAAAACCTCCGACGCGGCGTTTCACAACGAAGCCGTCGCTGCGGCGTACGCACTGGGCGCAGGCAAGGTTCAGTCGGGCGAATTGGATGAGTTGAAGGAATCCATCGCCGCTCAGAAAGACCGCTGCGTTCCCGAATTCGTGTGGATGCTTAATTGGAAAAACTGCGACAACGCCCTCACGCGGCGCGGTGCAATTGCGGGCCTGGGCATCTGCAATCCCGACACGAAAGTCGCCGGCAAACCCCTCGCGATTTCAGCGATCTTCGAACCCGACGAAGCCGCGCGCAAAGCGTCGGTCGAACTGATCAAAGCACGCAAAGACACCGAAGCCGCGAAGACGCTGGTCACCACCTGGAAAGCGTCCTTCGACGAAGGCGGCGTGCTCGCCGACAACGAAACGCAGCGCAAAGCCACGGTCGCCGCGATGCACGACATCGGCGACAAGCGTGTCTTCGAGGTGCTGCTCTGGTACGCGATGATGGAAGTGCGCGCCGGTTCGGCCTCGCTCGACCGCGTCGATACCGTCTCGATCCACAACAACAACGCCGCTCAACCGATCAACCTGCCCATTGACCTGCCGGTGCTCGAACTCCGCAGCGTTTCGGCAACGATCATCATCCCCGCGCACATCAGCCTGAAGCAGGCCACCGGCCAGGACTTCGGCCGCAATTTCACCAAGTGGCGCGAGTGGATCAACGGGCTGCCGTAGAATTCAAAATTCAAAATTCAAAATTCAAAATTGAAGGCGACGAATCTTGAATCTTGAGTCTTGAATTTACTTAATCGCCGGCAACGTGATTTCCTGGCCGACCTTTAATTTCCCGGGATTCAATCCGTGATTGGCGGCGACGATCAGTTGAATCGTCTTCGGCCCGCTGATGCCGTAATGCTTCTTCGCAATTTGATCCAGCGTATCGCCGTTCTCGATTTTGTACGTCGTCGCTGTCTTCCCGCCGGGCGTGTTCTCCTTGGTTTGCAAGAGAACTTGATGCGTCGAGCCAGTCTCGTGCTTTTCATGATACGGTTGCAGCGCAATCAGCGGCTTCGTCTCAACCGCCGGAATCTTGAGCACCGTGCCCGCTTTCAGCTTTGAAGACTTGAGGCCGTTCGCGTCCATAATCTTCTGCGTGTACTTGCCGTCGCCGTAAATCTTGAAGGCAATGCTCCACGGGCTGTCGTTGCTCGTGACGATGTACGAATAATACTCCATCGGCGGAGGCGGTGGATTCGTTTCGCGCCCGCCTTCGATGATTGGACAATTGATAACGCCATCTCCTGGCAGACTCCCCGGCGGAACGGGCGTATTGGGCGGCGTCGCCGTTTGATCCGGATCCGTCACCCCATTCGGATCGCGCGGCGCGGAAATATTCATTGGGTTGCGCGCGCCAGTGTCGTTGTCCGCCACCTCGCCTTCCAAATCGTTCGCGTTTCCACCATGCTTGTAGATCGCCTTGCCGACCAACAAGGTCACGCCCAAGCCCAACACCAGCACCACCGCCAACCCAATTCGCGCGTCCCGTTTCATTCGCCCCCCCTTTTTCCGCGGATGCTTCGCTGAAGCCTCGCGCGGTTTTAATTTGTCCTATAGGCCCTATGGCCCGCATTCTGTATCGGCACAATGCTCCACAAGAGTTTAAAAGAATAAGCGTGGACTATGGCCGCCCGGTGCGATATAAATACCGGCGCCCTCGGACACGCTTGTTGGAGGGAGGGTGAACTATTTTAGCTTCGGGAACGTGATTTTGTTTTCAATTCGTAGCGAAGAGACGAGTCGAATGCTTTCATTTTCCGAATCGGGCCGTCATCGCGCAGAACCGCTGATTCAGCTCGACGGCGTCTGCAAAGACTACTCTTCCGGCCCGAACACCGTCAAAGCCCTGCGCCCCGCGACGCTCACGCTCGACCGCGGCGAATTCGTCCTGCTTGAAGGCCCTTCCGGCTCCGGTAAAACTACGCTGCTTTCGATCATGGGCCTGCTGATGAAGCCCACCGGCGGCAGCATCCGCATCCTCGGCGACGACGTCACGCGCTTGGGCGAAGACAAATTGCCCGCGATCCGCCTCAAGCACATCGGTTTTATTTTCCAAACGTTCAATCTTTTCCCTGCGCTCAGCGCGCTCGACAACGTTAAACTGATTTTGAAGCTCAAAGGCTACTCGTGGACCGAGCGCCGCAAGGAAGCGCCGCACCTTCTCGAGCGCGTGGGCCTCGGCGAGTGCATGAACCGCAAGCCCGCCGATTTGTCCGGCGGCCAGCGCCAGCGCATCTGCATCGCGCGCGCGCTGGCCGGCGAATCCGACATCATCCTCGCCGACGAGCCCACCGCCGCGCTCGACACCGTCACCGGCACCGCCATCATCGAACTGCTCCGCGACGAAGCCCGCACCGGCCGCAAAGCCGTGCTGGTCGTCACTCACGATTTGCGCCTGGAAAAATACGCCACGCGCGTCGATCGCATCACCGACGGCGAACTGAACTGCGGCACGCCGCTCCGCCGCGCCGTCCGCGAAAGCGGCGTCCTGCGCGAAGCGCCCGCGGAACTCGTGAACGCGGCGATGTGAAAAAAAGGAGATAGGCGATAGGAGTTAGGAGATAGTAATTGTCGGAGCCTCCTATCTCCTAACTCCTATCTCCTGACTCCTGCCGTTATCACTTCGCTTTAATCCAAATCACCGTCTGCTGCTCCCCCATCTCGTCATTGAACGTCTGCGTCAACTGCCGCCCTTTTTGAATGAAAGTCGTGCTAAAGTGATCGAGTTCCCTTGACGCCGTGCTGTCCGACGCGCCCGCGAAAAAATCGATGTCGCAGTCGAACTCCGCGCGCGCGTCGGTGGCGAATGTGGCCGTGCCGGACGCGAACGCTTTGCGCCGCGTGTTGTCGGCGTTTTGAAATTCGATGCTCATTTTCCCGTCCGCGCATAAGACCAGCCGCATCGTGTCGTCTTCGCTTTCGTATTCGCCGGTCAAGCCCAGCGGCACCGGCACCATTTTGCGCTGCGCGCTGGCCAGACCGCGCATGAGCGGTTCCAGCAACGCTGCCAGCGCCAGCTTCGGCGCGGGGTCGATGCGCTTTAGTTTGAATGGCAGGCAAAATTCCTTCACGTCCACCGGCGTTTTCACGTACACGTTTCCGTCTTTCACAAAACCGCGCAGATATTGCTTCGCGTTCGTTTCGCGGTCGGGCAGCACCGCGGTGAATTTTCCGTTGTCCGAATTGAATGACCACGCCGCCGCATCGCTCGACTCCGGATCGTTGCCTTCAATCTTCAGCGTTCCATCCGCGCGGAAAGTCCAGCGCAACTTTCCCAGCGCCTCCATGTCGATCATGAAATTATTTTTCACCGCCTCCGTGTCTTTGATCTCCTCGTTGTTCTCCACCTGCCATTGAAACGCCCAGTCCAGGTCGAGTTGATAGCGCCCCAACAGCGCCGCTTGCAGCCGCACGCGCCGCGGCAGCGCGTCCAGCACCGCGGGTCTGTTCGCCCACTGCACGCGCTGCCCTTCCAGCCACAATTCCCACAGCACCGCTTTGGCCGGATCGGCAGTCATCAGTTCGTTGAGCTTTTTCGATTCGTCCATGCGCGCGGCCAGATCGCTCACGGCGATTTTTTCAAGCGCGCTTTGCGCCGCGCGCAATTCCGCGGCCGTGATCGTCAGCGCATCGCCCGCCGCGGGCGGAAGCGGCGGCGACTCGCCAAACGCGGCACGCGCGAAAAAAACAAGCGCGCACACCATGATCGCGCGGGTTCGGAGCATGGCATGACTGTAGAACACCTTTCGAGCGCGTCAATCCCAAAGTGCCGATTGCCGGTTTCAGGTTGTCTCTTAAACCGTGTTCTCGCTGCTCTGTTCGAGCCGTTCGGCATTGAGGCGGGCCATGTGAAAATATTTCGCCGTATCGGCGGCGAGAAATGCGGCGAGCGCAACCCAGAGCGACGCATGCGCCGGCCGGCCTTGTAAAACGCCTCTAATCGCCAGAGCGGATGGCGGCAACAAGGGCGCACAAACCGACGAATCAAAGTGCCTTGCTATGAGGAATACGCATGACCGCATTGGCCCAGTGGTCCTATAGGCCCTATAAGCCCTATAAGCCCTATGAATTTGCCCATCGACGCGAACCCTTCCGCTTTCTTGACTTTCCTCCAGAGTAAACGACAATACGTCGCTCTGATTTTCAGATGGGAAAAAGGAATTAAATGGAAATGGACTCCGCTCTTCGATCGTCACTGCTCAAGGCCGCTGAAACGTTTGGCACACCCGTTTATGTCTATGACAAAGCGGTGATTCAAGCTCGCTGCAACGCCCTGCGCAATTGCATCCAGTATTCGAAAAAGAAACTGCTGTATGCCATGAAAGCCAATTCGAACCAGGCTGTCCTGCGCACGATTCTCGAAGCAGGCTTCGGCGTCGATTGCGTCAGTCTCGGCGAAGTGCAATTTGCAAAGAAGCTCGGCGCGAGCACCATTCTTTATACGAACAACAACGTAGCGGACGAAGAATTCAAGGCGGTCATCGAACTCTCCAAATCCGGCGGCATCTCGATCAATTGCGACAGCTTGCAGCGCCTCGGCGATTTGCCCGAAGGCGGCGCCTGTTTTACGCGCATCAACGGCCCTGTCGGTGGCGGGCATCATCATCACGTGATCACCGGCGGTCCGGAGAGCAAATTCGGCATTCCGTGGGAACAAGTTCCGCAAATTCTGGAGATTGTGCGCGCGCGGAAACTGCGGCTGGTGGGCGTCCATCAGCACATCGGCTCAGGCATTCGCGAGGTGTCGAAATTCAAGGAAGCGATGGACGTGCTGCTGACGGTGCTGCGCAAATACACGCTGCCTGATTTGGAATACGTGAATTTTGGCGGCGGGATCGGCGTGCCGTATCGTCCCACCGAGCAGCCGATCAATTTGCAGGAATTCGGTGCGACGCTGTCCGCGACGTTCAGCTCTTTTTGCAAAGAAGCGGGGCGCGATTTGACACTGATGCTGGAACCGGGCCGCTTTCCGGTCGCGGAATGCGGCTACCTCGTCGCACGCGTGAACACCATCAAAGAGACACCCTACGAGCGAACATTCGCGGGCGTCGATACCGGATTCAATCATCTGGTGCGGCCAACGATGTACGGCAGCTATCATCGCATCTCGAATTTGAGCAATCCCGACGGCGCGAAGAAAGAATATTTTGTCGCGGGGAACATTTGCGAAAGCGGCGACATTTTCACGCGCGGCGACGGCGACGAAAACATCGCCGCTCCACGCGAATTGCCCGAACTTCGCCGCGGAGATTTGATCGCGTTGCACAATGCCGGCGCGTACGGCTACGTGATGGCCAGCGAATACAACATGCGCCCGCGGCCGGCGGAAGTGATGCTGGAACATGGGGCGCTGACGTTGGCGAGACGGCGAAAAAGCTTCGAGGAAATCGTCGCTGAGGCTGCGGCATAATTCGGTTCACGAGGTGCGCTCGTAGGACCTCTCGGCGATTTAGTACGTGTACGTATCAAACTTTTCTTGGAATCCCGACAATAGAATGTCGGCTTATCCGTCTACTTAATGTAAGGAGAGAAATGGAGGGGATGGCTCTACAAGGAGAAATCCCATGAAATCGAAATTGTGCATTCTGGCGCTTGCCGCAATGGCGGCATTTGCAACCCCTGTATTCGCGGATGTGGTCGATGACGCTATTGTTCTGGCGCAAAGCGGTGTAAGTCCCGATGTAATCGTGGCTTGGTCGCAACACCAGCACATGGGGCCGCTCTCGGCGCAGGACATCCTGCGGCTGAAAAACGCGAAAGTGCCCGATCAGGCGATTGCAGCGATGATCCAAGCTTCGCAGGCAATGGCGCCCAGTGTCAATGCAGGATACGTTGATACAACGCCGTCCACAACGTATTACTACAACGACTACCCGACCTACTACACTGACGACTATCCGTACTACTACAGTGACGGATACCCGTATTACTATGGCGGATATCCTTATTACGGCTACGGATGGGGCCCGTCATTCGGCCTAAACTTTGGTTTTGGCGGCGGCCATGACCACGGCTTCCGCAGCGGAAGCGGATTCCGAAGCGGAACTGGGTTCACGAGCGGCGGCCGGACATTTAGCGGCAGCGGCCGGAGCTTCAGTAGCGGCGGTACGCGGAGCTTCAGCGGCGGTACGCGAAGCGGCGGTTTCGCCCATGGCGGCGGCGGCGGCGGCCGGCATCGGTAACGGTAACGGTCAGTAAAGTCGAGCCAAACGAATTGGCCACGTCCCTTGGACGTGGCCTTTTTTTATGCTCATGATAAGCTGAGTTCCGAAAAGGAAAGCCTATGAGCCAAATCGATGCACAGCGGCCCGGCGGTCCGGTCGAAACATTTGCCAACCGCCATCCCGAACGCGACTACGAGATCAAGATCGTCGCGCCGGAGTTCACGGCCGTCTGCCCCAAGACGGGCCAGCCGGATTTTGCGACGCTGACGCTCACCTACATGCCGGACGAATTGTGTCTGGAATTGAAGAGCTACAAGCTGTACCTGCAGAGCTATCGCAACCGCGGTATTTATCACGAGCACGTGACCAACACGATCCTCAACGATCTGGTGAAAAGCTGCCGCCCGCGGCGCATGACGCTGGTCGGCGAATTTAATGCGCGCGGCGGAATCGCGACCACCGTGACGGCGCACTATCCGGCGGCGAAGAGTGCGAACCCGGCGGCGTGAATTTATCACTCTGGGTCGGGTGCCGGAATGGCGACATTTCGGCCACTGCGATAATAGTTGCAGATTCTCAGAATCAAATATCGCCGCGCCTTGGGAAGATTCCAACTGCGATAATCGTACGCCTGCAGAAGATTTTCGGTTTCAGTCGCATTCAATACGCCCAGGAAATGCAGGGGCGTCCAAATGCTGCCCCATTTTTTCGCTTCGGCTCGGTGTTCCTCAGCCGTCGCGTCGTCTTTAAGCTCCTCTTTCGCATAAGCCATCATGTAGAGATGGTATTCTGGATTGAAGACGCTCCAGCGTGCCGCGCAAATCAATCCGCCAATTGCCAGCAACGACGCGACGAGTCCAAGTTGGCCGATGCGCTTGCGGCGGCGCCAGAGTTCGAAACAGGCGCCCAGAAGCACACCGGCGACGAGGCCGCCGAAGTGGCCCCAGTTATCCATGCGAAAAATGCCGAGGATACCGATGCCGAGTAGGATGAGGATGTTGTAAACCTCCGCCCGAACCTGCGAATTGCGCCAGGCATTTTTCGGAACAGGGCAATTGAGCGCGGAGACGGCCAGATGCGCGCCCATGATTCCACAGAGCGAACCCGACGCTCCGACGGCTGTGTTCCCGCCGAAGATCTGGCTCAGGCAGATGCCGGTCGCGCCGCTGAGAAGGTAGATGGTGCCGTAGTTGGCGGTGCCGAAATAAACTTCGGCCGCCGGACCGACACGCCAGAGAAAGAACATGTTCATACCGATGTGCCAGGCGCCGACGTGGAGGAACATCGGCGCGATCAGGCGCACCCATTCCCCTTCCCAAAGCAGTTCGCGCTGGCTGGCGCCCAACCCGGAGAGCACCGGCGAACTGATGTCCATGATGTTTTTCGAATAGACCGCGCAAACGGCATAGAGGGCCACGTTCGCGACGAGCACGACGACCGTGAAAGGCGCGACGGAGCCGAGCGTTTCGTTCCCGCGCCTCATGGATTCTTGGACCTCGCTCGAATCCGCGATTGTGCGAACAGTTTCAGCGCGGTGAACCAGACGGGCGCGGAAAAAAGCAGGCCGATCATCGTAGTGACAATCATGACTGTATTGCGCGCGTCTTCTTCGGTGAAGTTTTTATAGAAGTCGCCCTGCTTGCGCAACAGCTCGAGGTCAACCGGAATGGGCAAGCCCAGTGCAATGGTCAACGGCATGCAGACGACGATCGCAAATGCGGCCGAGAGAAAAACATGGTACGGACCGCGCCGCATCTGGCGCATGAGCATAAAAAGTCCGAAGATGAGCGGAATGTCGAAGGCGAACACGGTCCACGGCGGCCGCGCCAGGCCAGGTTCAAGGGACTTGCTGAATGCGAGTTCCAGATTATTGACCGTCAGCGCCACCAGCCATCCGGCGGTGAGCATGGTCATGAAAATGCTGACCATGCGCCAGATGCCGTCGGACTTGCCTGCTGCGGCCAGAAGCACGGCGGCGTTGGCCTCGCGGCGCTTTTTTTCCTCTTCGCGGCGCAGCTCGTCATCCAGCAATTCGCCGCAGTAGCGGCATTTTTTTGCGGCGGCAAGAATGCGTTCGGCGCAATACGGGCAGCGCTTGGTCGGTTCCGGTTGCGGAGAATCGGGCACTTTGGCGATGACGGCAGGAACTGGTTCGGGCGGCGCGGACTGAGGAGAATCGGGGACGACGCTGATTTTTTCCGGAGTGTTGGATGGTGACGGTTCCGCCGCGTCGCGCGTGGTTGATTCGCGCGACGCGGCCGGCGCCGGAATTAGCATCTTCAACTGGCAGCCAGGACAAGTGGTGCTCATCCCGGCGTATTGTTCCTGCGCGAATAGAGCCTTGCCGCAGGACGAACATTTAAATTCAATGGCCATGCAGCGTCGTCAGTTCTTGCCCTTTTTCGCCGGTTTTTCTTCGTTGATCGACGTGACCTTCACGCTGGTATTGTCCGTCGCCAGCAAACCGCTCACGCTGACCGTGGTGTGTTTGGCCAACAATGTCGCGATTGAGTTTTTAACGTCTTTGTCTTCGGCGTAAAGCACAAGTTGCTTCGGGCCGTCTTTGTTGTTTTTGTCCGGCTTGACATGCACGACGCCCAAGCCCGCGCCTTGCGACGCGCCGAGCGTGCCCATCCACGTGCCTTCCGTGCCCGCCGGAGGTTTCGCGTCGGCCGGCTTGACCTCCGTCGCACTTGCAGAACCGAGGAAAACTGCCAACATCAATGGAACCGCACACAACAATGCTTTCATTGCCACACTCCTTATATAATGAGAGCACGAATTGGAGCAAGCCAATGCGATGCGACAATCCGCGCAAAAATCTTCTTTCTAGTAAGTATACTTTTTTTGGGCGTTTATTGCAAAATTCTGCGAAAATCGCGAAGCGACACAGATGATGATTACAATAACGTCATTTTTAAGGAGACCTCCCTCTCATGTTCACAGGCCTGATTCAACACGTTGGAACACTGATTTCAATCGCGCCCGACCACGCTGGCGGCGCGCAGCTTGCCATCGATCTTGGCCCGCTCGCTCGCGACGCCAAACCGGGCGATTCAATTGCGGTCGAAGGCTGCTGCCTGACCCTCGCGCGGCTTGGCGGAACACGTGCCGATTTCGATGCAGTCCCCGAGACGTTGAAGCGGACGACCCTCGGCGCGCTGAAATCGGGAGCGCCCGTAAATCTGGAATGTTCGCTGACGCCCAGCGCAAAACTCGGCGGCCATTTCGTGCAAGGCCACGTCGACGGCACCGCGCATGTCACTCGGATTGTCGAAGGCGGCCGCTGGGCCGAATGGCATTTCGAACTCGACGACAAAACGCTTTCCGAGCAGGTCGTCGAAAAAGGCAGCGTCGCCATCGATGGCATCAGTCTGACAGTCGCCGGATGCGACGCGCCTGCAGGCACGTTCTGGGTGGCGCTCATTCCCGAAACGCTGGCGCGCACGACCATCGCCTCAAAACGCGAAAGCGCGCGCGTCAACGTTGAGACGGATATTCTTGGAAAATATGTCCTCGCGGCGCTGAATGCGCGCCCGCCGCGCGCGAGCGGGATCACAGAGGAAAAGCTGCGGGAGATGGGGTATTAATCGCTCAGACTTCGGACCCATTGGACCTATAGGTCCTATTTATTGCGCAACGCGCCACGATAATCGAAGAGAATCTCCAAAATCGCCCGCGCCGCATAACGCCTTCTTCATCCAGAATTCCATTGACGCCCACGCCCTTCGCATTAAACTTTGCGCAACAAAGTGAAACCGCGCACCTTCTCACGAGGAGACTCCGTGCTCATTCCCGGTCCGATGGCTCAATCTGAAGCATTGCGCGCGCTGGCCGACATCCGCGCCGTGATCGACCGCACCGCGCGCTACTCGACCTTCTCGGCGCTCTCTGGATTTCTCGCGGGCGGCGCGGCGCTGGCGGGCAGCGGCGGCTGCGGCTACTTCGCGCAATTTCCAGGCGCGCAGGATACGGACGGGAAGGCGTACTTTCTGGTGTGGTCGGGCGTGTTTGCGTTTGCGGCGCTGCAATGGTTGATTTTGACTTGGCTGAAAGCGCGCAGCCGCGGCGAATCCATGTGGACGCCGATCGCGCGCACGGCCTTCAACGCAATGCTCGGTCCGGGACTCGCCGGAATTTTCGCCAGCATCGTCCTATTCGCTTCGAACGGTTACCAATACTTGGCGGGATTGTGGCTGCTCCTGTACGGCTGCGGGTTGTGGGCGGTGAGTTTTTTCGCGCCGGTGTTTTTGCGCTGGCTGGGCCTGGCATTCATTTGCCTGGGCTGCTGCGCCTGGGTGAAGACGACCGATCCGGGTTTTTGGCTCGGCATCGGTTTCGGCGGATTGCATTTGATCTTCGGCATCGTTGTTCTGGCGAGGTACCAAAAATGAAAACACTGCAACTCGATTTTCCCGCCAAAGCGCACGCGCCGCGGCATCACGACAAGACTTCGGTGAAGGCCATGAAACATCTCGATCTGGTCGATCTCGACCCCGTGATCCACGAGCGCACTCGGCTCTCGATTCTCACCGCGCTCTTCACCAGCCGCGAGCCCGGCTGCTCGTTCTCCGACCTGCGCAACATGCTCTCGCTCACCGACGGCAATCTGCTCGCACACCTGCGCACGCTTGAACAAGCCGCGTTCATCGAGCGCATCAAGGCCGGCGCGGGGCGCGGCAGCATGACCACCATTCAACTCAGCGCGCATGGGCGCAAAGCGTTTCGCAAATACCTCGACCAGCTCGAATCGTTGGTGCGCTCGGCAAGAGGCGAATGAACGTAAATTCATAATTCGGCTCATACGGCCAAATCAGCGACCCGTGGTGCAGGCGTCTCGCCTGCACGATTCAAGTTTCAAGACTCAAGATTTCAAAGTCACGATTTTCGATCCAAGGTTTCAAGCTTAAAGGCATGGCATTCGAATTATGATTACAACACTTGTTCAATCCGCTCCGCAAGAAAGTGTTTTGAAAGCGCCCGCGCGCGCCACAACTGGCGCAGCCCCGCGGCATCTCGCGATCGCGCTGGGCGCAGGCGCGGGTACGCAGTCCCCGTCGCTGCACACGGCCGCGGCGGCCCTGCACGCCGTCGCTGAAGGCTGCGCCGAACGCGGTGTCGCGGCGCTCACGCTGCTGCGCCCCGCCGGGGAAACGGAGATCTTCGAAGCGGCCCTGGCCTCGTTTCCGCCAATGGGCGTGGCGCTCAATCTCGCGTCTGAACGCGACGGCCGCGCCGAATTGCTCAGCGCTGTGCGCGAGCTCGCGTTGCGCGCTCAACGCGGCGAGTTATCCGCCGGCGCTATTGACGCGCGCATGATCGAAAGCAAACTCAGCACGCGCGGCCTGCCCGCCGTCGATTTGCTGATCGCCACCGGCGGCGGCGAAAAACTCTGCGGCGCGCTGCTGTGGCAATGCGCCTATGCGGAATTGCTTTTTCTGGACGTGCCGTGGTTCGATTTCACGCGCGCGCATTTCGACGCCGCGCTCGCGGATTATGCGCGGCGCTGCCGAAAATTCGGAGGATTGAGCGCACTCTAAATGACTTCGCAATTGCTCCGAGCGCGAAGCGCTTGAACCGCCGTTTACTCAGGACTCAGCACTCAGCACCGAGCACCCATTCCACTGCTTCGCTCAGCATCCGAAACATCGCGTCCGGCCGATGCTCCGGCCGCAGCTTCTCGCGCTCCGGCAATTTCTCGCGGCACAAAATCGTGCGGCATCCCGCCGCCGCGCCCATTTCGATGTCGCGCCCCGAATCGCCGATCATCACGCTCTGTCTGGGATCGAGACCGTGTTCGGAACACGCGCGCAGAATCATCTCCGGCGACGGCTTGCGGCACACGCAGCGCTCATCGGGATGGTGCGGACAAAAATAAATCGCGTCCAGCGCATCCACGCCAAGTTCGCGCTGCATGTTCGCGTGAATTTCGTGAAGTGCGTCGAGCGTCATCAACCCGCGCCCGACGCCGCTTTGGTTGGTCGCCAACGACAGAAAATAGCCGGCGTCGCGCAACCGCCGCAGATTTTCGCGGATGCCGGGGATGAATTGAAATTCGCTCCAGCTCAGCACGAAGCGGTCCGCGCCAGGGAATTGGTTTACGACGCCGTCGCGGTCGAGGAAAATAGCTTTCTTCAAAATCGTCTAAATCCTTAGTTGTGTCGATGGGTCCTATAGGCCATATAGGCCGCATAGGCCCTATAAACGGATTGCAACAACGCCGTTAGTTTGCCAGAAACAGCACGTGATTTCCATTCTCACAATGCTTGATGCTCAGCGAATAAGCATTGAAATAATTTTCGTCGGGCTGCCCATGCTGCTGCGGATCGCAATTCATTCCCGTGCCGATCGTGTACACGCGCGGCGGCGACGAATCGTATTGAACGAAGCGCCCTTTCTTATTCGGATCCGGCGGAATCTCAGTCAGAAAAAGCGGAATGCAATCTTTGAGCGCGCTGGGCCACGCGCCGTAATGCCGCTGGTAGCGTTTGATGGCGATGGCGGCTTCGAGCAGGCGAAGGGATTCAAGAGCGTTAAGGTTTGCGGTCGCGGTGCCGACGCAAAGGTCGTTCCACGTTAGAGATCCCATCGGCCTGCGAGCGGACACACGGCGCGTGATATCCCTGACTTCATCTTGGTCCATGTGTTGCCGCGTCATTAATTTAAGCGAGGCCATGAATGACTCCTCGTCGATCTGTCGGTGCCAGTCGATCAGCGCCAACTCCTTAAGCATACGCGATACACTCGCTTTTCCAGGAAACTCATTTGCCAAACGCGCGCGGTCCATTCCCCCGTAATGCGACACAAATGTAAAATAAACAGCACGCCCGCAGTATTCACCGCGCGCATCCAAATGTTCCGCAAGTGCTTTCTGAAAATCGACCAAGGCGGTATCCGGAGGCTGCGCGCCCGGTTTGAATAGTGCCGCGGCCAGGACCTCCGTGGATCGGATTTCAACATCAAGCGCCATCCCGCTGCCGTCAACCATTGGGAGCGCACCAAGATGTCGCGCGTAGCGCAAACACGCACTGAAATTTTTCGTTGAGGTTTGCCAGTCCTCCTTGTCCGCCGCCTGACGCAGTTCAAGCAGGGCCAAACCGGATAGCTCGCCCATTGAGGTCATAAGCGCCACGGGAACTTCAAGCTTTCTGGTGTCGGCGCTCCAATCGATGCCGTAGTCGATGCCCCTCACTGCCGCCGCCTGCCGCAGATACGACAGCGCGGTCAAATTACGCGCGATTTCAGTACGCGCCTCTTGCGTATTCCAACTCGCGCGCGCCCAGTGCCAATTAATGGGCGCAAGACTCGCGCGCGAGAGCTTGTAGATCGTCTCCGCATTCTCCTTCGGCGCCAGCGCCGGTGGCTGCATCGCCGCAATCTCCGCCGCGCGCGCTTCGGCGTTGTGTTTCACCTGCGCGGCGAAGGCGTCGTCCTGCACGCGCGCCGCCATGAAAAAATAGGCGTAGAAACTCAGCGCTCCCGCAAGCGCAAAGCCGGCCGACGTCATGTACGCGCGCGCTTTCACGCGCCCTTCCGGGCTGCGCTGCCAATTGGTGTATTTGTTTTTCTCGAAAAGCACCAACCGCACCGCGAAGCGGCCCACCGCGATGGCAACACACAGAATCAAAGCGGCCATCGGCGCGGAGGCGCTATCGTTGAGGATAAAAATATCGACCGCCGATAAAATCCCCGCCCACCACGCCAGCGGCGACATCCAATACAACGCAAACAGCCAGAGGCGCGGCGTCGCGCCAAGCTTCTCCGAGCGCGCCGCCAACCAGCCCGGCATGCGCGATGCCGCATCCAGCAGCACCGCGCCGCGCACCAGCATCACCACAATCAGCGCAAACGCCAGAAGCAGTGCGTTGATTCCAACGCTCGCGCCTTCCGCGCGCCCGCCCGGATGCAGCCAGTTAAAAATCTGCGTCGCCATCGCCATCCCGACGGCGTGAATCCCGAACATCAGCAGCCACGCGTTCAGCCCGATGCGGTGCCGCCAAAATACGCGCGCGCTCAATATTGCCGCGCCAAAAACTCCCGCGATGAGCCCCGCCAAAATCAGCCATTGCGGCGTGGTGGACGCGCCGCTGGCGAGCAGATTTCCTGCAACGACCAGCACAAATCCGATCAGCACAAATGAACTGAAAAGCGCGTCGAGTTTTGTTTCGCGGACGACGTTCATAGGCGTAAATATCATTTCAAATCACCGCAATCGCGAGTTTCTTTCGCAAATAATCTCCTTTGTGAGACTGTGCTGAACTGTACGTTCCTACTTGCGATCTTTGCGCGCGCGCTCGTCCGCCTCGGGCGGCTTTGTCGCGCCTTTGCGTTTAAGCACCGCCTGTCGAAGCAGAAACTCGATCTGCCCATTGACACTGCGCAATTCGTCCTGCGCCCAAGCCTCCAAATCGGCCCACAGCGCCGGATCGATGCGCAGCAAAAAACTCTTTCGCTCAGTCATGGCAATTAATTGTAAAGAGTTCCGGTGTTGATCACGGGATGAATTTCCGACTCGCCGCAGAGCACCACCATCAGATTGCTGACCATCGCGGCTTTGCGTTCGTCGTCGAGCGCGACGACCTGTTTTTCGGCGAGTTCTTTGAGCGCCATGTCCACCATGCTCACCGCGCCGTGCACGATCTTCTGCCGCGCGGCGATCACCGCTTCGGCCTGCTGACGGCGCAGCATCGCCTGCGCGATTTCCGGCGCGTACGCCAGATGCGTCAAGCGCGCTTCGTCCACAACCACGCCCGATTTTTCGAGCCGCTGCTGCAGTTCCGCGCGCAGCGCCTGCGAGACTTCGTCGAAGCCGCTGCGCAGCGTGATCTCGTTCTCCTCGCCGTGGTCGTACGCATACGTGCTGGCCAGATGGCGCAGCGCCGATTCGCTCTGCGTGCGCACGTAGCTCTCATAATCGTCCACGTCGAAGACCGCCTGGGCAGTGTCCTGCACGCGCCAGACCACGACCGCCGCGATCTCGATCGGATTGCCGCGCTTGTCGTTGACCTTGATCCGCTCCATGTTGAGCGTGCGCGCGCGCAGCGAGATTTTGTGGCTGGCTGTTTTGTTGAACGTCACGGTCTTTCCGTCCGGACTAGCAGTCATCCGAATGCCCCGCGCATAAAACGGATTGGCCCAATGAAATCCGCTCTCCCGCACCGTGCCCTTGTACGCGCCGAAAAGGATGAGCACACGCGCCTCGTTAGGCTGCAGCGAGAAATGGCCGGTCAGCAAAATAATAAGAATCGGAAACAAAACGATCGACGTGACAAACAAGCTCCAGATGGGAGTCTCGTGCGAAGCTAGAACAAGTGAATAGGCAAACAATCCGGCGTTGCCCAGCAGCAACAACAGCAGCAGAGGCAGCGTGGTCCAACCACTGATGACCGAGACTACTCGTTCGCGATTCGCGATCAGATTCGTGACACTCATTGGGAAGTCTCCTTTCCACACGTTTATGCGCGAAATCATAATGATATCATATTGATATGCCACATCTTTTTTCAAATTTTTACATTTCCCCTTTTCCCGACAGGCGCGATAGAATCCCGTCCGTGCTTTTGAAACCGTGAAATTGAGAAACGTTGAAACCTGAAAACCGAGGAATTTCCATGCTCAACAGCAAAACCATCACCCGCGCCCAACTCGCAAAGACCATCGACCATTCGCTGCTCCGCCCGGACCTCACCGACGACGAAGCGCTCGCCGGCTGCGACCTCGCGCACCGTTATCACGTCGCCTCCGTCTGCGCCAAACCGTGCCACGTGAAACTCGCGGCCAAACGCCTCGCCGAATCCGACGTGCTCGTCGGCACCGTGATCGCTTTTCCGCACGGCAGTTCCACGACCGCGGCGAAAGTCGCCGAAGCGCGCGAGGCGCTCGCCAACGGCGCGGTGGAATTGGACATGGTCATCAACATCGGCGCGCTGCGCTCAGGCCGCTCGCAGGACGTGCTCGCCGATATCCGCGCCGTCGTCGAAGCTTCAACGGGCAAAGCGATCGTCAAAGTGATT
>Ga0070731_10001184_pt1 | contig 28217 bp, 26 predicted proteins | sample Coa_R1_2_FD_66448 | JGI IMG/M metagenome (GOLD analysis project Ga0070731, IMG submission 66448) | Surface soil microbial communities from Centralia Pennsylvania, which are recovering from an underground coalmine fire - Coalmine... | ecosystem: Environmental > Terrestrial > Soil > Unclassified ... | reverse complement strand
AACTACCTCTCGGTCGGCCAGATCTACCTGCTCGACAACCCGATGCTGACCGAGAATCTGGCGCCGGCGCATATCAAGCCGCGGCTATTGGGACACTGGGGCACCACGCCGGGCCTCAACTTCCTCTACGTGCACCTCAACCGCGCCATCAAGGCGCGCGATCTCGACATGATCTACATCGCCGGCCCCGGCCATGGCGGACCCGGCATGGTCGCGAATACCTGGCTCGAGGGTACCTACAGCGAGACCTATCCGCACATTTCCGAGACCGTCGACGGGATGCGGCGGCTGTTCCGGCAGTTCAGCTTCCCCGGCGGCATCCCCAGCCACGTCGCGCCCGAGACGCCCGGCTCGATCCACGAGGGCGGCGAGCTGGGCTATGCCGTGTCGCATGCCTATGGCGCGGCATTCGACAATCCCGGTCTCGTTGTCGCTTGCGTGGTCGGCGACGGGGAGGCCGAGACCGGGCCGCTGGCCACCTCGTGGCACTCCAACAAGTTCCTCAACCCGGCGACCGACGGGGCGGTGCTGCCGATCCTGCACCTGAACGGGTACAAGATCGCCAACCCGACCGTGCTCGCCCGCATCTCCGGCGACGAGCTGCGCAGCCTCTTCGTCGGCTACGGCTACAAGCCCTACCTCGTCGAAGGCGACGAGCCGGCGGCCATGCACCGGCTGATGGCCGACACGCTCGACCAGGTGCTGGACGAGATCGCCGGAATCCAGGCGGCGGCGCGGTCCGGCACGGCGAAGGGCCGGCCGGTCTGGCCGATGATCATCCTCAAGACGCCGAAGGGCTGGACGGGACCCAAGGAGGTCGACGGGCTGAAGACCGAGGGATTCTGGCGCTCGCACCAGGTGCCGTTCTCCGACGTGTCGAAGCCCGGCCACCTCGCCCTGTTGGAGACCTGGCTGCGCAGCTACCGGCCGGAGGAGCTGTTCGAGAACGGAGCGCTCAAGCCGGAGATCGCCGCGCTCGCCCCCGTCGGCGACAAGCGGATGAGCGCCAACCCGCATGCCAATGGCGGGCTTCTGCGCCGGGAGCTGGAACTGCCCGACATCGCCGCCTATGCGGTCGCCGTCGAGCGGCCGGGCGCGGTCGACGCCGAGGCCACCGCGGTGCTGGGCGGCTGGCTGCGCGACGTGATGAAACTCAACCTCGCCCAGCGCAACTTCCGTGTCTTCGGACCGGACGAGACGGCTTCGAACCGCCTCTCCAAGCTCTTCGAGGTGACCGACCGGACGTGGAACGCCGAGACCCTGCCATACGACGACCATCTCTCGCCGGACGGGCGGGTCATGGAGATACTAAGCGAGCATACTTGTGAAGGGTGGCTTGAGGGCTATCTGCTGACCGGGCGCCACGGGTTCTTCTCGTGCTACGAGGCGTTCATCCATATCGTCGATTCGATGTTCAATCAGCACGCGAAATGGCTGAAGGCCTGCCAGGATATTCCGTGGCGGCGGCCGATCTCCTCGCTGAACTACCTGCTGACCAGTCATGTCTGGCGGCAGGACCATAACGGGTTCAGCCACCAGGATCCGGGCTTCATCGACCATGTGATGAACAAGAAGTCGGCGATCATCCGCGTCTACCTGCCGCCCGACGCCAACACGCTGCTCTGGGTGGGCGAGCACTGCCTGAAATCGTGGAACCGCATCAACGTCATCGTCGCGGGCAAGCAGCCGGCGCCGCAATGGCTGGACATGGACGCGGCGGCGAAGCACTGCACCGCCGGCATCGGCATCTGGGAATGGACGTCCAGCGACGGCGGCGGCGAGCCCGACCTCGTCATGGCCTGCTGCGGCGACGTGCCGACGCTGGAGACGCTCGCCGCCGTCGACCTCCTGCGCCGGCTCGTTCCGGAGCTGAAGGTGCGGGTGGTGAACGTCGTCGACCTGATGACGCTGCAGCCGCCCGAGGAGCATCCCCACGGCCTGGCGAACCGCGACTTCGACGAGATCTTCACGCGCGACAAGCCGATCATCTTCGCCTATCACGGCTATCCGTGGCTGATCCACCGGCTGACCTACCGCCGGACCAACCACGACAACCTGCATGTCCGCGGCTACAAGGAGGAGGGCACCACCACGACGCCCTTCGACATGGTCGTGCGCAACGATCTCGACCGGTTCCACCTGGTCGGTGATGCCGCCGACCGCGTGCCGGCGCTGGCGCCCCGCGCCGCGCACATCAAGCAGGCGATGCGCGACCGGCTGGACGACCATCGCCGCTACATCTGCGAGCACGGCGAGGATCCACCGGAAATCCGAGACTGGCGCTGGACGGCAGGCTAGCCGGCCGCGTCTTGCCTTGGACTTGATCCACGTCAATCGGCGCCGCGGGACGACCTGCTAGTCTCCGTCTTCGTCGAGCGCTGCCCATCCCCCTCCCCCGGGGCAGCATGCCGGAAGCTTCCCCTCCCCTCGGAGCTTCCGGCGCGCTCGACGGTTTGCCGGCGGAGCTTGACGGCCCGGCCGACAGCACCGAGCCTGCAGCGGCTCTTCGAGGAGATCGCGATGCGCGCGATGCTGCTGAACCGGCCGGGGTCCGCCCTCGTCCCGACCGCCATCGCCGACCCGTCGCCGGGGCGCGGCGAGGTGCTGTTGCGCGTCCATGCCTGCGCGGTCTGCCGCACCGACCTTCATGTCGTTGACGGCGAACTCACCGAACCGAAGCTGCCGCTGGTGCCGGGACACGAGATCGTCGGCACGGTGGTTGCGGCCGGCGACGGCGCCACGCGGTTCAAGCCCGGCGACCGCGTCGGCGTGCCGTGGTTGGGCTGGACCTGCGGCGTCTGCGAGTGGTGCCGCTCCGGCCGGGAAAATCTCTGCCCGCAGGCGCGCTTCACCGGCTACCAGATCGACGGGGGCTATGCCGAGTTGACCGTCGCCGACGAGCGCTACTGCTTTGCGTTGCCGCAAGACTATACGGACGAGGAAGCGGCGCCGCTGCTCTGCGCCGGGCTCATCGGCTATCGCGCCTTGAAGATGGCAGGGGATGCACGACGTCTCGGCATCTACGGCTTCGGCGCCGCCGCGCACATCATCGCCCAGGTCGCGCGCTGGCAGGGCCGCGAGGTCTATGCCTTCACCCGCACCGGCGACAGCGCGGCCCAGGACTTCGCCCGGGAACTCGGTGCGGTGTGGGCCGGCAGCTCCGAGGAAACACCGCCCGCGCCGCTCGATGCCGCGCTGATCTTCGCGCCGGTCGGCGCGCTGGTGCCGCTGGCGCTGAAGGCGACCGCGAAGGCCGGCATCGTGGTCTGCGCCGGCATCCACATGAGCGACATACCGTCCTTCCCCTATTCGATCCTGTGGGAGGAGCGGGTCGTGCGGTCGGTCGCGAACCTCACGCGCAAGGATGCCGAGGCGTTCCTCGAGATCGCGCCGCGGGCCGGCGTCCGGACGCGGCCGACGCCCTATCCGCTCGACCAGGCCAACGAGGCGCTGGCCGATCTCCGAGAGGGCCGTCTTCAGGGCGCGGCGGTGCTGCTGCCGCGGGCTTGATCGAGCAGGCGCCGCGTGTGGCGCGCGATCATCAGATTCTCGTCGGTCGGGATCACCCAGGCGGAGACGCGGCTGACCGGCAGCGAGATCCGCGGCCCGCCCGCCTCGTTCGCCGCCTCATCGAGCCTGATTCCGAGCCATTCCGCGTCGCGACAGACGCGGGCGCGGATCGGCGCCGCGTGCTCGCCGATCCCGCCGGTGAAGACCAGCGCATCCAGCCCGCCCAGTGCGGCGGCGAGCGAGCCGATCTCGCGGCCGATGCGATAGACGAAGAGATCGATCGCCTCGCGCGCCGACGCGTCCCCGCTTTCCAGCAGCGTCCGCATATCGGACGAGATCCCCGATACGCCGAGCAACCCGCCGCGGTGATAGAGCAGATTCTCGAGCGCTGCCGCGTCCATGCGCTCGTGCTGCATCAGGTAGAGCAGGACGCCCGGATCGAGCGCCCCCGGCCGGGTCCCCATCATCAGCCCGTCGAGCGCGGTGAGCCCCATCGTGGTGGCGATGCTCCGCCCCCGCGCGATGGCGCACAGGCTCGCGCCGTTGCCGAGATGAGCCGCCACGACCTTGCCATCGGCGCATTCCGGGGGCAATGCGCCGGCGATGTACTCGTAGGAAAGCCCATGGAACCCGTAGCGGCGGATTCCCTTCGCCGTGATCTCGCGGGGTAGCGCGAAGGCCTGCGCGACCGGCAACTGCCCGTGATGAAAGGCGGTGTCGAAGCACGCGACCTGTGCCGCATCGGGGGCTGCCGCCGCGATCGCGCGGACGGCCGCGATGTTGTGCGGCTGGTGCAGCGGCGCCAGCGGCACCAGCGCCTCGAGCCGCGCCAGCACTTCGGAATCGATCCGGACGGGTGCCGCGAAGTCCGGCCCGCCATGGACGATGCGGTGGCCGACGCCGTCGATCGCGCGCTCGCTCCCGACATGCGCTTCGAACCAGGCGAGGATGGCGGCAATGGCGCCGTCATGCCCGTCGCGCTCGACGGCGCGGGACGCGAGGCGGTTTCCTACTGAATCGGCGGCTTCGAGGCGCGGCCCGTTGCCGATCCGCTCGACCTGCCCCTCGAGCTTGGCGGCAAGGCTCCGGTCCGCGCGCGTCTCGAACACCGAGAACTTGATGCTCGACGAGCCGGCATTGACGACGAGGATCGGGTCTTGCATGGCGGTTCAGCCCTCGGGTGCCGGGCACCCGCGACGATAGCGCATCAGCCTGCGACCTTCCCAGCCCGGGCCTTGCGGCTTAGGGTAGCGCCGGGCTCGATCAGCTCGGGAGAGGTCGTGATGGCTGGCAACGTCGAAGTCGGCGCGCCCGACTGGCAAAAGACCCACCTCAAGCTCTACCTGTCGACGGACGGGGCCGACGGCCATTTCGTCGACTTCACCCGCTTTGGCGGGCTACACGACACGCCGTGCCTCATCCTGAAGACCACCGGTCGCCAGAGCGGCGAGCCGAAATTGGTGCCGCTGATCTACGGCGAGGACGGCGGTAACTTCGTGATCGTCGCGTCGCGAGGCGGGGCGCCCGAGCATCCGGCCTGGTTCCTCAATCTGGAAGCCAAGCCGACCGTCGAGTTCCAGGTGATCGACAAGAAGTACCGCGGCACGGCACGGATCGCCGAGAGTCCGGAGCGCGAGCGCCTCTACGCCATGATGGCGCAGATTTATCCGCCCTATATCGCCTATCAGGCGGGCACGACGCGGAAGATCCCGGTCGTCGTGCTCGAACCGCAGACCGAGATCGACCACCTTTAGTCAGCGGCCGCCTTCTCCGGGCCGGCGAGCGCCGCGACGATCGCGGCGTCACGCTGGCCATAGTGTTTACCCTTCAGGCGTTCCTGCGCCCGCTCCAAGGCCGCGGCGCGTTGCGTGTCGTTGAGGCGGCGCAAGCGCACGGCGGCCAGCACGACGCGCTCGACCGGCGCCGACACGGGCGCGGACTTCGCCTTCCTCTTGGCCATTTGTGTCTCCTTGGTCGGGGAACGGGATGACCGTAGCATGGGCTACACGGGTCGGATCGCCCTCGCCAGGCCGGGCGAGAGCGACCGCCCGTTACCAATCAATCGCCGATGAGATGCGTTCCGTGGGTGATGGCGGCGCCGGCGTTCAAGGCTGCCGCAATGACCACCGCTTCCGAGATCTCGGCGTCCGTCGCCCCGGCTTCACGGGCCCGCTTGCCGTGGATCTCGAGGCAATACGGGCACTGCGTCGTCAGCGCCACGCCGAGGGCGATGAGCTCCTTGTACTTCACCGGGATCGCGCCGGGCGCCATCGCCGCCTTGTCGAAGGCCCAGACCGCCTTCATCCCGTCGGGCGCGCCGGCATCGAGGTGCTTCAGGTGCGCGAGCTTGGACATGTCGTGCATCGATCGCTTCCTTGTTCCGTTGGCCCGGCCGGACAAGAGCGCATTCGACTACCGCGCGCAAGGCGCGGCCGGCCGGTTAGCCACGTCGCCGTGCGCCGGATTACGGAAAATCGGCCGGGCGCAGCACGACCGGCGCGCCGGCCCGGTCGTATTTCTTCGAGGCCTTGTCCAGAATCGTCGGCAGGTTCGCCGAAAACCGGCCGAGGGCATGCACCTCCTCCGTCCCGCGAAGGGCGAAGTGGCGCTGCAGCGTCTCGCAGGAGATCTCGCAGACGACCTCGGTGCCGCGATCGTAGCCGCGGAACCGGATGGCGAGGCGGCCGGCATCGAAGGCTTCCTTGAGTGGCACGAAAGTCAGGGGCATCGTCGTCTCCCGCGAGCCGGGCATGATGGGGCGCCGATTATCTCTTCAGTATCCGATCTCCACAACGACTGGCCTGCTCCCGTCGTGCTCGAATTGGCGTAATCTCGATCGGCTAAGCAGAATGACAAGCCTGCAAGACGAGGAGTGCACGCGATGAAGGGCGCCGATCTGCTGGTGGCAGCACTGGAGAACGAGGGCGTAGAGCAGGTTTTCGGCGTGCCGGGCGAGGAGAATCTCGACGTCGTCGATGCCTTGCGGCGGTCCAAGATCAAGCTGGTGCTGACCCGCCACGAGCAGGCGGCCGCCTTCATGGCGGCGACCCACGGGCGGCTGACCGGCAAGCCGGGCGTGTGCCTGGCGACCCTTGGGCCGGGCGCGCTCAACTTCACCACCGGCGCTGCCTACGCGCTGCTCGGCGCCATGCCCATGGTGATGCTCACCGGCCAGAAGGGTATCCTGCGGCAGAAGCAGGCGCGCTTCCAGGTCGTGGATATCGTTTCGACCATGACGCCACTCACCAAGATGGCGCACCAGATCGTGAGCCCCGGAACAATCCCGTCGCTGGTGCGCGACGCGTTCCGGGTGGCACAGCAGGAACGGCCGGGTCCGGTACATCTCGAACTGCCCGAGGACATCGCCGCCGAGCCGGCGCCCGAGCTCGCGCCGGTGCCGCCGCATCCGATCGACATGCCGGTTGCCCGCGATACGGCGCTCGACCGGGCAGCCGAACTGATCCGCAAGGCCGAGCGGCCGCTGGTGATGCTGGGCGCGGCGGCGAGCCGGCCACGTCTCGCGGAGGCCCTGTCGAGCTTCGTGGTCCGTCTGCAAATCCCGTTCTTCAACACGCAGATGGGCAAGGGCTCGGTCGCCGGCGGCTCCGGGCTCTACATGGGCACCGCGGCGCTGTCCGAACGCGACTACGTGCACGATGCCATCGACCGGGCCGACCTCATCATCTCGATCGGCCACGACACGGTGGAGAAGCCGCCCTTCTTCATGGGGCCGCACGGACCCACCGTGCTGCATGTCGGCTACCTGCCGGCGACGGTCGAGGAGGTGTTCTTCCCGCACGCCGAGGTGGTCGGCGACGTCGGCCCCAGCCTCACGCTGCTGGCCGACCGCCTGGAGGGCAACCTTCCCAATGCCGGCGCACTGCTGGGCCTCCGCGACGGGATCCTGGAGCGGATCACCGCGCGGGCGACCGAGAGCCGCTTCCCGCTGACGCCGCAGCGCATCGTCCATGACGTGCGGCAGGTGATGCCCGAGGATGGAATCGTCTGCCTCGACAACGGCATGTACAAGATCTGGTTTGCCCGCAACTACCGCACCCATGTCGCGAACACGCTGCTGCTCGACAACGCGCTGGCGACGATGGGAGCCGGACTGCCCTCGGCGATGATGGCCGCCGTGCTTCATCCCGATCGCCGCGTGCTCGCGGTGTGCGGCGACGGCGGGTTCATGATGAACTCGCAGGAGATCGAGACGGCGCACCGGCTCGGCCTCAACCTCGTGGTGCTGATCCTGCAGGACAACGCCTATGGGATGATCCGGTGGAAGCAGGCGGTCGATGGATTCGCCGATTACGGCATGACCTTCACCAATCCCGATTTCGTCGCCCATGCCCGGTCCTATGGCGTGAAGGGCAGCCGGGTGGAGGACGCCGAGGATCTGGCGCCGACGTTGGAAGCGGCCTTCGCCGGCGGCGGCGTCCACCTCGTGACGGTGCCGGTCGACTATTCCGAGAACATCAAGGTGCTGGTCGACGAGCTGCGTGCCCACGCCGCCGAGAAGGGAGGCTCCCGATGATCGAGGTCGTACAGGCTTTCGACCGGTCGCCGATCGCGACGCTCGAAAGCGACGACGCGGCGGCGCTCGAGCGCAAGATCGAAACCGCGCGGCGGCTGCTCGCCGACCGGAGCGCCTGGCTCAAGACGCACCAGCGCATGGAGATCCTGCGCAAGCTGGCCCTGCTGATGGAGGGCCGGCGCGAGCATCTCGGGAACCAGATCGCCCGCGAAGGCGGCAAACCCCTGACCGATGCGCTGATTGAGACCGACCGCGCCATCGACAGCGTGCGTTGCGCCGCCGACGAGCTGCGCGTCATGGCCGGCCGCGAGATCCCCATGGGCCTGACCCGCGCCAGCATCGACCGGCGCGCCTTCACCATCGTCGAGCCGATCGGGATCGTCGCCGCCATCTCGGCCTTCAACCATCCGCTGAACCTGATCGCGCACCAAGTCGCCCCTGCGGTCGCGGTGGGCTGCCCGGTGATCGTCAAGCCGGCGAACACCACGCCGCTCTCCTGCTTCGAGTTCGTGGCGATGCTCCACGAGGCCGGGCTGCCGGAGGGGTGGTGCCAAACCTTCCTGCCCGAGACCAACGAGCTCGCCGAGGCGCTGGTGGTCGATCCGCGAGTATCGTTCCTCAGCTTCATCGGCTCCGCCCGCGTCGGCTGGCATCTGCGCTCGAAGCTGCCGCCCGGCACGCGCTGCGCGCTGGAGCACGGCGGCGCGGCGCCGGTCATCGTCGACCGCAGCGCCGATCTCGACCACCTGATCGAGCCGATGGTGAAGGGCGGCTACTACCATGCCGGCCAGGTCTGCGTGTCGGTGCAGCGGATCTTCGTTCACGCCGACCGGCTGGATCTCTTCCTCGACCGCTTCACCGCGCGCGTCGCGACGCTGAAAGTCGGCGACCCGATCCTGGCCGAGACCGAGATGGGACCACTGATCCTGCCGCGCGAGGCCGACCGGATCGCGAGCTGGATCGACGAGGCGGCGTCCGCGGGCGCCCGGGTCATCGGCGGCGGCCGGCTCTCCGAGACGACGCTGAAGCCGTCGGTGATCGTCAACCCGCCGGCCGATGCGAAGGTCTCGACGCTGGAGGTGTTCGGCCCGGTGACCTGCGTCTATCCCTACACGCAGCTCCACGACGCAATCGCAACAGCAAATTCGCTGCCTTGGGCGTTTCAGGCCAGCATCTTCACCGAGGATCTGCGCAATGCCTTCGACGCGGCGGAGCGTCTCGCCGCGTCGGCGGTCATGGTCAACGATCACACCGCCTTCCGCACCGACTGGATGCCCTTCGCCGGCCGCCGCCAATCCGGCTACGGCATCGGCGGCATCCCCTGGACGATGCAGGAGATGACCGAGGAAAAGATGATCGTCTTCAAGATGTAGTGCGGCCGGCGCGGCGCTACCGAGCCGGTGGCCGGTCCGAGGTTGTTACCTATGTCTTAGGTACAGTCCGTTACCTATGTGTCCGGGCCGGACACATGATTTCGTTGGAGCGGGCGAAGGGATTCGAACCCTCGACCCCGACCTTGGCAAGGTCGTGCTCTACCCCTGAGCTACGCCCGCGCTCCGATGCGGAGGCCGGATATAGACGGAGGGATCGCGCGAAGGCAAGCGCGTTTTCCCCTGAAGACCTGCGCGGCGCGGGCTTGCCTTCGCGCGGGCACTTCCCTATAAGCCTCCGTTCACTTCGGCGGCCGGGCCGCGCGCGAGCGCCATCAGGGCATGCCTTGCCGTCGCCGACAACCCTGATCCAAGGATGGAAAAGTGCCCAAGCTCAAGACCAAGTCCGGGGCGAAGAAGCGGTTCAGCCGCACCGCCACCGGCAAGATCAAGATGAACGTGGCGCACAAGCGCCACCGTCTCATCTCCAAGCCGCAGAAGATGAAGCGCAAGGCGCGCGGCACCACGACGCTCCAGAAGGGCGATGCCAATCTGGTGCTGTGGTACATGCCGTATCTGAGGGGCTGACGAAATGGCACGCGTCAAGCGGGGCGTCACCACCCACGCCCGCCACAAGAAGGTCCTCGACCTCGCCAAGGGCTATCGCGGCCGCGGCAGCAAGGTCTATCGTGTCGCGATCGAGAAGGTCGAGAAGGCGCTGCGCTACGCCTACCGCGACCGGCGCAACAAGAAGCGGGATTTCCGCGGCCTGTGGATCCAGCGGATCAACGCGGCGGCGCGCGAGCACGGGCTGACCTACTCGCGACTGATCAATGGGCTGAAGCTGGCCGGCGTCGAGCTCGACCGCAAGATCGTCTCCGATCTCGCGATCACCCAGCCGGAGGCCTTCGCGGGCCTGGTCAAGCAGGCCCAGCAGGCGCTGGCGGCGAAGAGCGCGGCGGCGTGATGATCCGCGCCGGCGACATCCGGCGATTTACCATCCGGCGCTGACGGCCCGGAAACCGCCCCGCTCGCCTTGGCGAGCGGATTGCCCCCGGGGCCGAAGTTCGACGCTTCGGCCCTTTTCATGTCCGGAGGGTGGATGGACGAGTTGGAGACCCTGCGTGAGCGGCTCTTGGCCGAGATCGCCGCCGCCGCGAGCCCGCCGGCGCTGGAGCAGGTGCGCGTGGCGGCGCTCGGCCGCAAGGGCGAGATCACCGAGCGGATGAAGGGCCTGGGCGGGCTCGACCCGGAGGCACGGCGCGAGGCCGGCCAGGCGCTCAATCGCCTCAAGGATGAGCTGAGCGCGGCGCTCGAAGCTGCGGCCGGGCGGCTTCAGGAGGCCGAGCTCGAACGCCGCCTCGCCGCCGAGCGGATCGACGTCACCCTTCCCGTCCCGGCCGACGCCACCGGCCGCATCCATCCGATCAGCCAGACCATCGACGAGATCGTCGCGATCTTCGGCGAGATGGGATTCAAGGTCGCGGAAGGTCCGCATATCGAGGACGATTTCCACAACTTCACCGCCCTCAACATCCCGCCCGACCACCCGGCGCGGCAGGAGCACGACACGTTCTACCTCGCCGGCGAGGAAGGGGCACGCAAGGTGCTGCGCACCCACACCTCGCCGGTGCAGGTCCGCACCATGATGAGCGAGGCGCCGCCGATCCGCATCATCGTGCCCGGCCGCACCTTCCGATACGATTCCGACGCGACGCATTCGCCGATGTTCCACCAGGTCGAGGGGCTGGTGATCGACGAGAACATCCACATGGGCCACCTGAAGGGCTGCCTCGTCGAGTTCTGCCGCGCCTTCTTCGGCATCGACGACCTGCCGCTGCGCTTCCGGCCGAGCTACTTCCCGTTCACCGAGCCCTCGGCCGAGGTCGATATCGGCTGCAAGCGCTCGGGCGGCGAGCTGGTGCTGGGCAATCACGGCGACTGGCTGGAGATCCTGGGCAGCGGCATGGTGCATCCCAAGGTGCTGGCGAATTGCGGGCTCGACCCGGCGCGCTGGCAGGGCTTCGCCTTTGGCATGGGGATCGAGCGTATCGCGATGCTGAAGCACGGCATTCCGGATCTGAGGACCATGTATGAGTCCGATATCCGCTGGCTGAGGCATTACGGGTTCCTGCCGCTCGACCGGCCGAGCCTGGTGACGGGGCTCGGGCGATGAAGCTGACCCTCTCCTGGCTGAAGAGCCATCTTGAGACCGAGGCGACGCTCGACGAGATCGTCGCCGCGCTCACCCGGCTCGGCCTCGAGGTCGATGCGGTGGTCGACCGCGCGGCCGAGCTGGCGCCGTTCAAGGTCGCCTATGTCGTCTCGGCGGCGCCGCATCCCCAGGCCGATCGCCTGCAGGTCTGCATGGTCGACACCGGCGAGAAGACGCTCCAGGTCGTGTGCGGCGCGCCCAACGCGCGGACCGGCATGAAGGGCGTCTTCGCCCCCGGCGGCTCGACCATCCCGCGCACCGGCATGGTGCTGAAGCCGAGCGTGATCCGCGGCGTCGAATCCAACGGCATGCTGTGCTCCGGCTACGAGCTCGGCGTGTCGGAGGACCATACCGGCATCATCGAGGTGCCGGACGAGGTGCCGCTCGGCACGCCGTTCGCGGCATTGGCCGGCCTCGACGACCCCATGCTGGACGTGAAGATCACCGCCAACCGTGCCGATTGCCTGGGCGTGCGCGGAATCGCGCGCGATCTGGCGGCGGCGGGCGTTGGGCGGCTGAAGCCGCTGGCGGTCGACCAAGTGCCCGGCCGCTACCCCTCCCCGATCACCGTCACGATCGACGACACCCATGCCTGCCCGCTCTTCATCGGGCGGTGGATCCGCGGGGTCAAGAATGGGCCGAGTCCGAAATGGCTGCAGGACCGGTTGACCTCGATCGGGCTCAGGCCGATCTCGGCGCTGGTCGACATCACCAATTTCACGACCTTCGATCTCGACCGGCCGTTGCACGTGTTCGACGGCGGCAAGATCAAGGGCAACCTTCTCGTTCGTCCGGCCAAGGGCGGCGAGACGATCGCGGCGCTCAACGGCAAGGACTACACGCTCGACGCCGGCATGACCGTGATCGAGGACGAGACCGGCGTGATCAGCCTGGGCGGCGTGATCGGCGGCCTCTCGACCGGCTGCGACGAGACCACGACCGACGTGTTCATCGAGGCCGCCCTCTTCGATCCGGTCCGGACCGCCGCGACCGGCCGCGCGCTCAACCTCCAGAGCGATGCGCGCTACCGCTTCGAGCGCGGCCTCGATCCCGCCTTCGTGCCGGATGCGATGGAGATCGCGACGCGGCTGGTGCTCAATCTCTGCGGCGGCGAGGCCGGCGAGGTCATGATCGCCGGCGCCGTGCCGGAATGGGAGCGCACGTTGACGCTGCGGCCCGGGCGGGTGGAGAGCCTGGGCGGCGTCGCCGTGCCCTCGGGGGAGATCGTCGCAACGCTGGAGGCGCTCGGCTGCATCACGCGCTGGGAGGGCGACCGCCTTGTGGTCATCCCGCCCTCGTGGCGCGCCGATATCGAGGGCGAGGCCGATCTCGTCGAGGAAGTGCTACGGCTCAAGGGCTACGACGCCATCCCGACCGTGTCTCTGCCGCGCGCGACGGCCCTGCCGGCGCCGGCGCTCGACCCGCGGCAGCGGCGCGAGGCGATGGTGCGGCGGACGCTGGCCGGGCGTGGGCTCGACGAGGCGGTGACGTATTCCTTCATGGAAGGCGCGCTGCTCGCCCGCACTGACATCTTCGGCCAGGCGAACCCGGCACTGGCGCTGGCCAACCCGATCAGCACCGATCTCGACGTGATGCGCCCGACCGTGCTGCCGAACCTGCTGGCGGCGGCGCAGCGCAATGCCGATCGCTTCTATCGCGACGTGGCGCTCTTCGAGCTGGGACCGCAATACACGGACGACACGCCGGAGGGACAGTCGACCGTGGCCGCCGGCGTGCGCGTCGGGCGGGCGCGGCTCAAATCCTGGAACGAGGCCGAGCGCGGCGCCGATGCGTTCGACGCCAAGGCCGACGCGCTGGCGGCGCTTGCTGTCTGCGGCATTGCCGCCGACGCTGTGCAGGTGACTGCCGACGCGCCCGGCTGGTACCACCCTGGCCGCAGCGGCCAGATCAAGCTCGGCCCCAAGACGGTGCTGGCGCGGTTCGGCGAGATCCATCCGCGCCTGTTGCGAGCGCTCGACCTCGCCGGCCCGGCGGCCGGGTTCGAGGTGATGCTGGATACGGTGCCGCTGGCGAAGCCGAAGCCGCGGGCCGCGCTCAAGCTGTCGCCGCTGCAGCCGGTCGAGCGCGATTTCGCCTTCGTTGTCGATGCCTCAGTCACCGCCGAGCTGCTGCTGCGCGCCGCCCGCGGAGTCGACAAGAAGCTCGTCGCTTCGGTGCGCCTCTTCGACGCCTATGCCGGACCGGGCGTGCCGGAAGGGAAGAAGTCGCTGGCGATCACCGTGACGCTGCAGCCGGTCGAGGCCACGCTGACCGAGGCCGAGATCGAGGCATTCTCGAACGCGCTGGTCGCGGCCGTGGCGAAGGCGACGGGAGGCGTGCTCAGGGGGTAGGAGGTGGATATCCCGGCGCGATTGTGCTCATTTGTACACAAATGGGCACAGGAGCGCCGAGCATGTCCACCACGATGACAATCCGGCTCGAGTCGGAGGTCAAGGAGCGGCTCGACCGGCTCGCCGACGCGACTCGCCGCAGCAAGTCGTTCCTGGCCGCCGAAGCGATCCGCGAGTTCGTCGAGATCAACGAATGGCAGATCCGGGAGATCGAGTCCGCCATCGGAGAGGCCGACAGGCAGGACTTCGCGACGGACGCGGAGGTCGAGGCTGTCGCCGCGAAGTGGCGTGGCGATGCGGGTTAGATGGCTGAAAACCGCACTGCGGAATCTGGACAAGGAGGCGAGCTACATCGCCCAGGACGACCCGGCGATGGCACGGATTGTCGTCGACCGCATCTTTCGTGCGGTCGCTGGGCTCGCCGACAGCCCGTCGATCGGCCGTCCCGGCCGCGTGTCGGGGACCCGCGAGCTTATCGTGCCGAAGACCCGAAATCTCATCCCCTATCGGATCCGCGAAGATCGCATCGAAATCCTGCGGGTCTTCCGCGCCTCGCGCCGCCCGCCCGAACGGTGGTGACATGGGAAACGCTCGGCGGTAGCACCGCCCGCCATTCCCGCGAACCCTTTGGCCCTTTGCCGGTTTCATTCTTAGCCCCACAGGCTGGAGGGTCCGGATGATCGTCCCGTTCGCGCTGATCAAGGAGAGCGTCGCGACGTTCATCGCGGACGACCTGCTCAGCCGAGGCGCGTCGATTGCGTTCTACGCGGTCATCTCCCTGGCGCCGGTGCTGTTCATCATCGTCGCGATCGCCGGGGCGGTGTATGGCGAGGACGCCGCGCGCGGACTGATCGTCGTACAGTTCACGGAGCTGATGGGCCGTGCCACCGCCCAGATCATCCAGGATGCGATTGCCCATGTCTTCGCGGAAGGCTCCGGCACCGAGGCTACGCTTTTCGGGATCGCCACGCTGATCGTCACGGCCTCCGGCGTGTTCGGCGAGATCCAGACGGCGCTCAACTCGATCTGGCGGGCCTCGCCCGCCGGCACCGCGGTGTCGCGGATGGTCCGCGCCCGGCTCGTCAGCCTCGGCCTGGTCGGCGCCCTCGGCTTCCTCCTGCTGGCGTCGCTCGCCTTCAGCACGGCGGTCTCGGCCCTGGCTCCCTATCTCGGTACGGCGAGCGCCATCGCCCTCGGCGTGCTGAATTTCGTCGGATCGTTTGTGGTCGTTTCTCTCGTTTTTGCCGCCGTCTACAAGATCTTGCCCGACAGGGACATTGAGTGGCGCGATGTCGGCCTGGGCGCGGTGGTGGCGGCGCTTTTGTTCGAGGTCGGGAAGTCGGCGATCGGCTTCTATATCGGCCGCAGCGCCACCGCTTCAGCCTACGGCGCGGCGGGAGCGGTGTTCGTCATGCTGCTCTGGGCCTACTACACGGCCCAAATCTTTCTCTTCGGCGCCGTCCTCACGCGGGTCTTCGCGGGCTGGCGCGACGAGCGGCAGCTCCGGAACGCCGGCGGTGATCCAGGCTAGGGATCATCCATGCGTCCCGCCCCGAGCGGCGTCGGCCGGAGCCACAGGCCCAAGCCGAAGCCCAGGAATCGGAATTGCTGCCAGTCGAATGCCCTCGGCACGCGCTCCGCGCCAATCTCGTAAGAGTATGAACGGGAGATGCGCATTCGAGAAGGCCACCGCTCCTCGCACGGCGGCGCGATCACAAACCGGGTTGGCGTCGCCTCCGGTTTCGCTATGCTCGCTGACGAGGATCGTGCAGGCACCGGGGGATGTGCCTGGCGAGCGGGCCAACGGAACGGACGGAGTGCCGGAGGCACGCGCTATGGGAGGTGCGATGATCGCCATGCCATTCGAGGCCGAGCGCGGCGCAGGATCGCCGGCCGCGGAGCGCCGGAGGCCGCACCAGGGAGCAGTGTCGGCGCATGGATGACAACGACGCGACCCGGCTTTTCCTGCGGCTGGGCGTTCGGATCGAGGGGCTGAGCCGGCGCGAGTTCACGCAGGAATATTTCCAGCTCGCCCGACGCTACCACCCCGACATGACTGACGGCCGCACCGGCGACCTGATGGCCGCGATCAACGCGGCGCGGACCTATCTCGAGCGCTACCACCACTGGCGCGACGACGACGGCAACAAGTAGGGGTACCCCAGGTCACGGGGGAGCCGTCTGGCTGATCGCGGCCGGATGGCGAACGGCATCGCGGGCGGCGTCGAGCTCGTGCTGGATCAGATCCGTGTAAGCGTAGTGCGCTGCCTCGCCGACATCGGCGGCAGCGCCATCGCAACCGTGCCGCCCGGAGGTCAGGTTCTGGCCGTGCCCGGTGACCAGGACCGGCGCGTGCTCGCCCGCGGCATCCAGCATGACCATCGTGCCGCCGAGAAAAATATCGGGCGTCAGCTGACTGCCGAATTTCGGCGCCGTGACCGCCACGCCTTCCATGCTCATGACGCTGAAAACGAAGCCGGCCTTATAGCCCTTTTCGGCCAGCGCCTGCTTCGTCGGCCGGGCCGGCAGGAAATCGACATGCTCGAAATTGCCGACGAGCGCCGATTGCAATGCCGGCCGGTAGACCTCCAGCAGCCCCGCCTCGACCGTGTCGATCGTACAGGCGGCGTTGAGCTTGCTCGACAGGCCGTTGGGCGCCGCGCCGATGAATACGGCATAGCGGCCGGATATTCGCGCGGCGGCCGGTTTCGGATCGACCGTGATCGGTGCCACCTTGACCTGTGCGCCCCCGCAGGCCAGGAGCAGGAGGGCGGCCGGAGCGATAGCTGAACGCAAGAAGAGCAGGCGCGGGTTCATCGTGTCCCATGCCTATGCCATGGGCCCGGCGACAGCGCCAGCCGGCGAGCCTTAGAGAAACCCGAACTTCAGTTTTTCAGCTATGGAAATCCGCCGTCACTAGGTTCGTAACGCCGACAAATTCGATCTTCGTGCCATCCCCCAACGCGACGAAGGAATTGCCACCACTCACCGTTAGATGGCCGAGAATGCTCCTTGCCCCAAAACTCCCCGCCACGACGCGGATATAATCGCCGTCGGCCGCGTTGAAGCCGGTCACCAAGTCAATGCCGCCGAGCCCTTGGGCGAATTGAAATGCAACGTGGCCGGCTCCGGTGTCGATCATCTTGCTCGTGCCGGCGCCGCCGATGAACGTGTCTTGGCCGAGGCCACTCCGCATGGTGATTGTGCCAGATCCGGCATGTACCTTGTCGCCGTGCGGTCCAGTACCTCCATCGATAAAGATCGTGTCGCCCGCGCCGCCGTGCACGGTTGCGCTGGCATAAACCTCGATCAAGTCGTTGCCCCCGCCTGCAAAGATCTGGTCCGTACCTCCGGATACGATCGTGACATTCCCCGAACCCGCGCGGAGGTCATTGTGGCCTCCGCCAGAGAAGAGCCAGCCGGAGCCGCCGCCGCCGCGGATCGTGTCATTCCCCGAGTTACCCGCCAGCAACTCATCCGCCACTGCACGTCCCACGAGAGTCACCGCTTTAGACCCGGTGAGAACAATCCCCTGCGCGCTGGTGCCGAGTCTGAGGAGGGCGCCCGCCGTAGGCGCGCCGTTCTCGATATTGAGATCGCCCGCCTGAGAGACGGTGTCGAACGGCTGATCCGCCTCAACGGGCGACAGTGACGACGGCGTATAGACATCGACCAGCGGATAAACGCCGCCGTCGGAGGCCGCCATCCAGGCAAGCTGGCTCTGGATAGCGCCATCGAGTACGGCCGTCTCGTCGGACGCGAGGCTCACGCCGAGATCGCTCAGCCCCAAGGGGACGCCGACGATGTCCGTACCGCCATGGCCATCCGAAACGAGCGTCAGCCCTGCCTCCAGTTGGAGATTGGACATGCCGAACTCGGCAACAATACTGCCGCCCGACTGCACGGTGAGCCGACCGCCGCCATCGGTTACGGTTTCTCCCGTCGAAAACGCCACGCCTGTGAGGTCGATCGTATCGCCAAATTCGAAACCGGTAATATTCATCCGAAAATCGGCGGGGTAGCCAAGCGATACGACCCCTGTCGCGTCTTCGAACGCCACCACCCCGCCAATTTCGCCCTCTTGAAAACCATAGGTGATAGCGAGCGTGCCATGGTCACTGATATCGATTAAACTTGCACCGGCGATCTCGTCGACGATCAAGGAACCACCATCTACAATAATAGATCCCTCATTTCTTATAAAGCCGCAGTCGAATGTTCCCCCTATATCCAGGGTACCATCATTGATCAAATCCTTGAGTTCATTGTAGCCGGTGAAGCGCCAATCGGCGCCGTGGGCGATCGTCGCGTACTCCACGCCCAGCACTCGCCGCCCAAGCCCGTGTAAGACTCCCCGGCCATCGCCCCCGGCCAGGATCAGAGACAATTGCTCGCCGACGATCGTGCCGAAGATTTCTGCCCCGGGGTGCAGCTTCAGTTCGCCACCTGGCGTCGTGAACTCGATGGCATACCGCCCACCAACCGAAGCGATCGTGCCGAAATCGTTCAGGACACCGCTCCCGAGGATGCCTATGTAGCCCTCGATCAAGCCCGCATTATCGACGGCGTCCTGATCCATATAGACTCCCACACCGTGGGGTCCTCCGCGAATGATGCCGCCAGCGAGGTTGTAGAGCACCGATCGACCATATTTTGGATAATGAAGGACGATGCCGGCTCCGTGGTAGCCGGTCGCCTCGACCGTTCCGGCATTTAAAACGGCCGTTCCATAAGTCTCGATACCAGCGTTCATCGCAGTGATTGTCCCGCCGGCCTGATTGTCGATGGCGGAGCCATCGAGAAGGACAATACCGAAGCCAAGAGATCCCTCACCCTCGATCAGTCCGGTATTTACGACGGCGCCGTCGTCACTAGCGTTTATCGCGACGCCATCGATCGCCTCGATCGTGCCGGCATTGGTTATTGGATCCTCGCCGTCGATTGCCGCGAGTTGACCGATGATCACGCCGCCCGCCATGTTGTCGACGGGCCGCCCACCAGGCACGATCGCGATCCCGTCGCTGCCCTTGGCCCAGATCGTGCCTGCATTGTCGACGGCCCCATCGATCGCCGCCGCGACTCCGTCCACTCCGCTCGCTTCTATCGTGCCGGTCGCGGAATTGACGAGGGTGCCGCCCTCCATCAGGACGCCAATTCCCTGCGATCCTGTTGCGACGACTGTGCCCGAATTCGTGAACCGGCCGCTGTGATAGAGCAGCAATGCGACGCCGACCCCGGCGCTCCCTTCTGACTCTACGGTACCGTCATTCGTGAAGTTGCCCGAGTAGAACGCGCCGTATATCGCGGCAGATCCAGCAGCCGCATCCACCACCCTGCCCGCCGCGGCCAGAGTTGCGTCCGCGTCCGCCAGGAAGATCGTATTGTAACTGCCGGAATATGTGCCGTTGTGCGATGTCCCCGGTGCGGCGGCCGACGTGACGGCCGGAGAAAGCGGTATCGGCGCGCCAACAACACGCATGAACTCCGAGTCAGTCCCCTCGTCCTCTGACAGTGGGTGCACCCACGCTCCGTCTCGGGATTCCGATCCGACCGAGCCCCGACCCAGACCGGCTCCGGAACCGGCCGATCCCCGCAGCTTCATTCTTATCCCCCCTTTGAGGCAGAATGATCCAACCGTGGCCTTCCGTGAAGGCCATCGAGCTCACCTTGAGCGTATGTCCGTTAGTGCGGCTCTCTATCTTGGACGGAAGCCGACCGTCCGACCACCTCTGATTGGCGAGCATCGCAGCGCGTTGCGCAGCTCGCCTACAAGAACCCCAGCTCCAGCTTCGCCGCCTCGGACATCAGCTCCGGACCCCACGGCGGCGACCAGACCAGCTCGACATCGACGTCCGTGACGCCCTGGACGCCGCGCGCGGCGTCGGCCACCTCGCCCGGGAGGTTGCCGGCGACCGGGCAGCTGGGCGTGGTGAGCGTCATCTCGATGTCGACATGGCCCTCCTCGTCGACCTCTACGCCGTAGACCAGGCCCAGCTCGACGATGTTGACCGGGATCTCGGGGTCGTAGACCGTGCGGATCGCATCCATCACGGCATCGCGCAGCGTGGGCGGCGGCTCCGGTGCTTCCGGGGTCGGAGAGAAGTCGAAGTTCTGGCGGGAATCGTCGTCCATCGTCGTCACTCGGTCCTGACCGGTTCGGCGGCGGTGCCGCCCGACTTGATCGCCGCCTCGAGCGCATGCCACGGCAGCGTCGCGCATTTCACCCGCGCCGGGAACTCGCGCACGCCTGAGAGAGGGGTCAGGCGGTCGAGATCGTCCTCCAGCGATTCCGGCACCGGCTCAGCCGCATCGCGCCCGGTGACCGTCGCGTGGAAGGCACGAAACAGCTGCTCCGCCTCGGCGACGGTCTTGCCCTTCAGCACCTCGGTCATCAGCGAGGAGGACGCGGTCGAGATGGCGCAGCCGCGGCCCTCGAAGGCCACGTCCTCGATGCGGTCGCCGTCGAGCGTCAGGTAGACGGTCACCCGGTCGCCGCACAGCGGATTGTGGCCCTGGGCGGTGTGGCTCGGATGCTCCGGCTTGCGGAAGTTCCGCGGCTTCCTGCCGTGATCCAGGATGATGTCCTGGTAGAGGTCGCGCAGATCCATCATGCTAAGGAATCCATCATGACCGGAACAGCTCCGCAGCGGCTTCGATCGCTTCGGCCAGGACCTCGATGTCGCTCTCGTCGTTGTAGATACCGAAGGAGGCACGCGCGGTGGCCGCCACGCCGAGCCGGTCCATCAGCGGTTGCGCACAATGATGCCCGGCCCTGACGGCCACGTTGTGGCGGTCGAGGATGGTCGCGAGATCGTGCGGATGGACGCCCTCCAGATCGAAGGAGAGCACGCCCAGCCGCCGGTTCCCGGCGCCGATCAGCCGCAGCCCGTCGATCGCTGCGAGGCGCCGTGCGCCGTACTCGGTCAGCCGTTCCTCGTGCTCCAGGATGGCGTCGGGGCCCAGCGCCGCCATGTAGTCGAGCGCCACGGCGAGCCCGTGCGCCTGCACGATGGCCGGCGTGCCCGCCTCGAATTTATGCGGGATCTCCTTGTAGAACGTCTCCTCGAAGGTGACCGAGGCGATCATGTCGCCGCCGCCCTGCCAGGGCGGCATCGCATCGAGCAGATCGGCGCGGCCCCAAAGCGCGCCGATGCCGCTCGGCCCGTAGGTCTTGTGGCCGGAAAAGACATAGAAATCGACGTCGAGCGCCTGCACGTCGACCGTCATCCGCGGCGCCGCCTGGCAGCCGTCGACCAGGACGACAGCACCGCGCTCATGCGCCATCCGGACGATGGCCTCGATCGGCATCACCGCGCCGGTGGCGTTCGCGACATGGGTGACCGCGACCAGCCGGGTGCGCGGACCCAGCAGCGCCTCGAACCTGGCAAGGTCGAGCCCGCCGGTCGCATCCATCGGCGCGATCACCAGCTTCACGCCGATCCGGTCGCGCAGCATCTGCCAGGGCACGATGTTCGAATGGTGCTCCAGCTCGGTCAGCACGATCTCGTCGCCCGCCTTCAGGAACTTCGGCCCGTAGGTGTTGGCGACGAGGTTGATGGCCTCGGTGGCGCCGCGCACGAAGACGATCTCGCGCGAGTCAGCAGCATTGAGGAAGCGTCGCACGGTCTCGCGGGCGCCCTCGTAGCGGTCGGTCGCCCGCTGGCTCAGCGCGTAGACGCCGCGATGCACATTGGCATAGTCGCGCTCGTAGAAGGCCGAGACCGCGTCGATCACGGCGCGCGGCTTCTGCGCGCTGGCCGCCGTATCGAGGAACACCAGACCGGGATTGTTGGCGAAGACCGGGAAGTCGCGCTTGACCACGCGGCTGTCGAAGGCGGCCGGACGATCGAGCTCGCGGACCGCGCTCATGCGCCGAACTCCACGAGCCGACGCGCGACCGACCAGGCGAGCCAGGCGCGCACGGCCTCGTCCTCGACGAGGTTCACCGCATCCATCACGAAGGCTTCGAGCAGCATGGAGCGGGCCTGATCCGCCGGCAGGCCGCGCGAGCGGAGATAGAAGAGCGCCGTCTCGTCGAGATCGCCGATCGCGGCGCCGTGGCTGCACTTGACATCGTCGGCATAGATTTCGAGCTCGGGCTTGGCGTTCATGACCGCCCGCTCGCCCAGGAGAATGGTCTTGGCAAGCTGGTAACCGTCGGTCTTCTGCGCCGCCGGATCGACCAGGATCTTGCCCTGGAACACGCCGTGGGCGCGATCCGCGAGGCAGCCTTTGAACACCTCGCGCGTCGCCCCGTTCGGCGCCGCGTGGCGGATCAGCGAGCGCACCGCGCCTTCCTGGCCGCCATGCAGCAGGTAAGCTCCGGAATACCCGCAATGGGCGCCTTCACCGGCCAGGACCAGCTCCGCATCCTGCCGTGCCATGCGCGCGCCGATGGTGAGGAGGAACCCGTCGAGCCGCGCCTGCCGCCCGATCGTGGCGGCGAGGCTCGACGTATGGAAGCCGGTCTCGGCCTCGTCCTGGAGCACGTAGCGGCCAAGCGTGGCGGCCTCTCCGACATCGAGGGTCACCGCCACGTTGGTCCACCCGGCGCCGCTGCCGACATAGGTCTCGATCACCGTCGCCGAAGCGCCCTTTCCCAGACGGATCAGCGACTTTAGATGCGAGGCCGCGCCGCTGTTCCAATGCACGACGTGGACCGGCCGCGGCAGCGCCACGCCGTCCGGCACGACGATCGCCGCACCGTCGGTGAAGAAGGCTGCGTTGAGCGAGACGAGCGCCCGGTCGGCACCGCCGTCGAGGTCGAAGAGCGCGGTCGCGTCGCTGCGATTCCGGTCGGCCCAGGCCGCGAAGGATCCGATCACGGCGCCGTCCGGCAAGTCGCCGATCTGCGACGTCACCAGCCTTCCGTCGACGAAGACGAGCCTATCCGCCGCCGGATAGGGCGAGGGCACGGCGCCCAGCGTCGCCGCATCGGGCGCCGCGCCGGGAGCAAAACGCGCGTCGATCAGCGCCTTCAGGTCGCTGTAGCGCCAGGTCTCGCTGCGCCGGGTCGGGAAGCCGCTCTCGGCGAAGCGCTCGCGGCCGGCGCGCCGGATCGCATCGAGCGTGCCGGGTGCGGCACCTGCGTCGAGACGGCCGAGGAAGTCCCTGGCAATATCGGGAGCCACGCTCACGCGGCGGTCTCCAGCATGGCGTAGCCGCTCTTCTCGAGCTCCTTCGCGAGCGACTTGTCGCCGCTCAGCGCGATACGGCCCTTGTGAAGCACATGGACATGGTCCGGCTCCACGTAGTCGAGCAGGCGCTGGTAATGCGTGATCACGACGAAGGCACGATCGGCCGCGCGCAGCCGGTTGACGCCCTCGGCGACCTGGCGCAGCGCGTCGATGTCGAGCCCGCTGTCGGTCTCGTCGAGGATCGCGAGGCGCGGTTCCAGCAGCGCCATCTGGAAAATCTCGTTCCGCTTCTTCTCGCCGCCGGAGAAGCCGACATTGACCGCGCGGTTCAGCAGATCCTCGCGGATGTCGAGGAGCTTCAGCGTCTTCCGCACGATCTTGAGGAACTGCCCGGCATCGAGCTCCGGCTCACCGCGATGCTTACGGCCAGCATTCACCGCCGCCCGCAGGAAGTAGAGGTTGTTCACGCCGGGGATCTCGACCGGGTACTGGAAAGCCAGGAACACGCCCTCGCGCGCCCGCTCGTCGGCGCCGAGCGCGAGCAGATCCTTGCCCCGGTACTCGACCGAGCCTTCGGTCACCTCGTAGCCCTCGCGCCCGGCCAGGACGTTGGCGAGCGTCGACTTGCCGGAGCCGTTCGGCCCCATCACAGCATGGACCTCGCCGGCCTTCACCGAGAGCGAGACGCCCTTCAGGATCTCGCGGCCGTCGACCGTTGCGTGGAGATTATTGATTTCGAGCATCGTCCTCAGAACCTGACTTTTCCGGAGCCGCCGTTGCGACCCCTCCCCCATCCCCCTCCCGCAGGGGGAGGGGGTAAGATGGAGCCGCATCGTTCCCCCTCCCCTCGCGGGAGGGGGTTAGGGGGAGGGGGACCGCCATCACCCCACGCTGCCTTCGAGGCTGATCGCCAGCAGCTTCTGGGCTTCGACGGCAAATTCCATCGGCAGCTCCTTCAACACCTGCTTGGCGAAGCCGTTGACGATCAGCGAGAGCGCGTCCTCGGCCGACAGCCCGCGCTGGCGGCAGTAGAACATCTGGTCCTCGCTGACCTTCGAGGTGGTCGCCTCGTGCTCGACCCGCGCCGTGCGGTTCAGCACGTCGATATAGGGCACGGTATGGGCGCCGCACTTGTCGCCGATCAGCAGCGAATCGCATTGCGTGTAGTTGCGCGCGTTCTCGGCGTTGGGCTGCACCCGCACCAGGCCGCGATAGGTGTTCTGGCCCTTCCCGGCCGAGATGCCCTTGGAGATGATGGTCGAGCGCGTGTTGCGCCCGCGATGGATCATCTTGGTGCCGGTATCGGCCTGCTGGTGGTGGTTGGTCAGCGCCACCGAATAGAACTCGCCGACCGAGTGGTCGCCCTTGAGCACGCAGCTCGGATACTTCCACGTGATGGCCGAGCCGGTCTCGACCTGGGTCCACGAGATCTTCGAGTGGTTGCCGCGGCACTCGCCGCGCTTGGTGACGAAATTGTAGATGCCGCCGCGGCCCTCGGCGTCGCCGGGGTACCAGTTCTGGACGGTCGAGTACTTGATCTCGGCATTCTCCAGCGCCACCAGCTCGACCACCGCCGCGTGCAGCTGGTTCTCGTCGCGCTGCGGCGCGGTGCAGCCTTCGAGATAGCTCACCCGCGCATCGTCGTCGGCGATGATCAGCGTCCGCTCGAACTGCCCGGTATTGGCCGCGTTGATGCGGAAATAGGTCGACAGCTCCATCGGGCACTTGACGCCCTTCGGGATATAGACGAACGACCCATCGCTATAGACAGCCGAGTTCAGCGCCGCGAAGAAATTGTCCGAGACCGGCACCACGGTTCCCAGGTACCGCCGCACCAGCTCGGGATGCTCGCGCACCGCCTCGCTGATCGAACAGAAGATGATGCCGAGCTCGGCCAGCTTGCCCTTGAAGGTGGTCGCGACCGAGATGCTGTCGAACACGGCATCGACCGCGACGCCGGCCAGCAGCTTCTGCTCGGTCAACGGGATGCCCAGCTTCTCGTAGGTCTTGAGCAGCTCGGGATCGACCTCATCCAGGGAGTCGAGCTTCGGCTTCTGCTTGGGCGCCGACCAGTAGGTGATCGCCTGGTAGTTGATCGGCGCCAGGCGCAGCTTCGCCCAGTCCGGCGACTTCAGCTCGCGCCAGCGGCGGAACGCCTCCAGCCGCCAGTCGAGCAGCCATTGCGGCTCGTCCTTCTTGGCGGAGATGAAGCGGACCGTGCTCTCGTCGAGGCCGATCGGCGCCTGATCGCTCTCGATGTCAGTGACGAAGCCGTATTTGTAGCCGCGGTCCTGGAGATCGCGGATAGTGTCGGCGGTGGACAGGCTCATGGCGCCGCCGCTTCCTGCACGATCGCGGCGAAGGCCGGGAACGGCGCCTGGCGCTGCACGGCCATCTCGTCGAGCGTGACGCTCTCCAGCGCCTGCTCGACGACCTGGTTGATGCGCTGCCAATGCGGCCGCGTCGGGCAGAAATGCGTGCGGTCGCAGGCGATGAGATGCGACCCGCTGCACTGGGTCATCGCCGGCGCGCCATCGATTGCTGCGACCACGGCGGCAATCGAGACCTCGCTCGCCGGCCGGGCAAGACGGTACCCGCCTGCGGCGCCGCGCACCGCCGTGACGATCCCCGCACGCGCCAGCTGCTTCAGCACCTTCGCCACCGTCGCCGGCGGCAGGCGCGTATCCTCGGCCACATGGACCGCATTGGCCTGCGCCGGCGCCGTCTCCGCGAGATGAGTCGCGACGATGACGGCGTAGTCGGCCAGCCTCGACAGAATGATCATCCAGGGCACCCCGGTTTCAATCCGGACTGATCTAGTCCTGATTGTCCGGAACGACAACCGCCCTGCGGCGCATGGCCGCCCGGCGCGGGTGGGAGGCTCGTTACGCTCATTGAGCCACCCGGCTGCTCGCCGCCGCCATGGCATAGCACTCACCGGACTCCCTTACCGTCCGCGTTTGGCCATTCTCGAAGTCGATGAAGATCACGGCGAAGCGATCTGTTCCGCCCCGGCCCCTTGACGCTTTTCAACTGCGGCCTGTATTCATCGGCACCGTCTATAGTGAGGCTATGCTATGTCAGATGCTTCGCAACCCAATACCGCAAAGGATGACTGGATCAGCCGCGTGCTCGGCGTGGTGTTCGGCTGGGCTTCGTCCAAGCCCGACACGGGCAGCGAGGAATTCTATGCCCTCCTGGAGGTTGCGGAGCGGGACTTTCAGCAGCTGGAAACTCACGCGAATCATCGGTTCATCGAAGATCAGACTCCGGGAATCGAGCAAGGGCTGCAGGTCGCGCGGGACACCGCGAAGACCGGCGACTTCGGCGCGGCCCGGAAGGCGTTGGATGCCGCCCGTTCCGCCAGCGAGAAGGCGGCGCAAGACCTCAACCGCTTCGGTATCGAACTCGCGGCCTTCAATAAGGAGGCAAGCGCGACCGAGGGCGGGCTTACCTATCTCGACGGGCATCCCAACAAGCATGTCGGGGCCGGCGATATCGGCACGGCGACCGGGCTGCTGGCTGCCGCGCGCCAGGATGCGCAGGACTGCGACCTCCCCGCCGCACGCCAAAAGCTCGCTGAGGCGGAAGCGGCGCGGATCAAGGCGAAGGAAGCGGCCGACAACGGCGTGATCGCGATGATCGATGACGCCAAGAAGCAGCTGGACGCGGTCCTGACCGGCGCGGACCCCGCCGTGGCGAAGGCCATGGCCCCGGAAATCGGCCTGATCGACGCCAAGCTCAATACAGCGCGGAGCCTGGTCGCCACGGATATCCAGAATGCCGACAAGGCACTGGACGAGGCGATTCGCGACACGATGCTGGCGGAAGGCAACCGCGACCAGGCGTTGGTCGACATCACCAAGCTGCGCGCCGACGCACAATTGACCGATGGCGCGCTGAAAAAATTCGACGCCCATCCGCAGAGGCTGCACGCCGACGCGGAGGTTCAGATCGCTGTCGCCCGGGTTGCCTCCGCCAAGAGCGAGACCGAGGAAGGCCACATCACCGCCGCACGGCAACTGCAGACCGAGGCGGACGAGAACGTCGCCAAGGCCAAGGATTTTGCCGACAAATACGCGGCTTTCCTGGTGAAGTATGCCGACGAGGTCCGCTTCTGCAACGGGTTGATCAAGAATTTCAGCGGCTGGCGAAATGATGTTGTGACTGACGCCAAGAACGTCCTTCCGAACCTGCAGCTTGCCAGGGACAAGGCGAACACCCAGCGGAAGTACACCGAGGCGGAATCCGACCTGACAAATGCCACGCAGGCCCTGCGGGCCAGGAAGGATGAATTCAAGGCGGCCTCTGCAAACCAGTGGGATGCCAAGATTGTTGATCTCACCAACAAGCTGACGACGATCGTGCCTACCGACCGGCCGAAGACACTCGGCAAGGACGGCAAGGAAATTGCGTCGATGCACGACACGCTCGATCCCACCGCGATCAATGCCGAGCACCAGAAAAAGCTCGACGAGCTGAAGAAAGACCCCATCCACGGCGAAAGCCTGAAGAAGATCACGGAAATGAAGGCCGCCATCCAGGCCGACGCCGACGCCGGCAGATGGAATGACGCCCGCTACAAGATCGAGCTCATGATCAACATGGTGACCGCGGCGGAGAAACTCGCCAAACGGCGGGCGACCTACAACACCGACCGCGCCTTGACGGTCACCGCGATCGATGGCCTCAAGATCTACAGATCCCTCATGGGCCACATGATGTCGCTCAACAACCTGCTGCTCCGCGCCGACAAGCTCGCCACGAGCAAGGACATGCGCTTCGAGGACGCCTGCGAGGAGCTGGCGGACATCCGCAACACCTGCACCCTGCTCGTCGACATCGGCAAGGGCGCGGACACCTACATCAAGGAACGCGCAGAGGCTGATGAGGCCTTGGAAGAACTCGAGAAGAAGGCGGCGTAAATGCTTGAGGAACAGCTTGCCCGCGCCAAATCCCTCCTGGCCGAGGCGACCAAGGCGACCGGCATCGTCAATGCGCGCGCCCTGGTCAAGGCCGCCCCCGGCATGGAGGATATCAACGCCCAGGGCCAGGACTATGAGAAGGCGACCGTGCTCGTCCGCCAGGCGGCGGCCGAGC
>Ga0070731_10001183_pt1 | contig 28217 bp, 25 predicted proteins | sample Coa_R1_2_FD_66448 | JGI IMG/M metagenome (GOLD analysis project Ga0070731, IMG submission 66448) | Surface soil microbial communities from Centralia Pennsylvania, which are recovering from an underground coalmine fire - Coalmine... | ecosystem: Environmental > Terrestrial > Soil > Unclassified ... | reverse complement strand
GCCGGGCTATGGCGGATCCTGCTTCCCCAAGGATGTGCGGGCGCTCATCAAGACGGCGCAGGACCACGAGGTACCGTTGCGCATTCTCGAGGCGGTAACGGCGGTCAATGAGGTGAGAAAGCGCGCCATGGCACGCAAGGTCGCCGCACTGTTTGCCGGCAGCTTGCGCGGGAGAACCGTGGCGGTTCTGGGGCTGTCGTTTAAACCGAATACCGACGACATGCGCGAGGCGCCCGCCGTAGCGCTGATCACCGCGCTTCAGGATATGGGCGCGTGCGTGCGTGCCTACGATCCGGCGGCGATGGAGCAGGCCAAAGCAATTCTGACCGATGTTGCCTACTGCGCCGACGCCTACGTTTGTGCCGATGGCGCGGACGCAGTGGTGATCGCTACCGAGTGGGAGCAGTTCCGCGCGCTCGATCTGGGGCGCTTGAAGGATTTGATGGCCTGCCCGGTCGTCGTCGACTTGCGCAACATTTATCGCCCCGAAGAATTGGCGCGGCACGGCTTTGCCTACACGCGGATTGGCAGCCCGCCGCCCACGCAAGCTGTGCCCAGCGAAGCCGCACTGGGCCGTACCATCCAGCGCGCTCCGCGGTCCCTGGTTGTGAGTGAGCCATAGGCGCCTTCGGACTAACGCTCTTGGGCTGCCTCAAGCCGAAAGGCTGTCCCTTGTCTCCCTTGGCCGGGCTTTTTTAGGCAATTTGGCGCCAGTGCGACTTTCCTGACTGTTACACATCAAGGGCCAAAACGCGCGCGATAGATTTATAGATTTGAAGAACTCCAGATGGTCCGCGTTCGCGCCGGATAAGCGCTGCGTGGCCTGTCGTCGGTCGCGACCGCCTTCGTCTTAGTAAATTGGCCCATTAAAAAGCGCGAAGTACGGCGTCGGCTTCTTGTGATCGACGTCGTCGCGGTTCCACCAGCCGCCGCCCAGCGCTTGGAACAGCGCTGCGGTATCAGCCAAGCGATTGCTCTGCGCGATAACCGACGTAATCAGTGCCCGCTGGTAGGTCTGCTGAGCGTTGAGCAGTTCGAGATAATTCACTTCGCCGATCTGCAGACGGCGCCGTGAAATATTGAGAGACTTGCCGGCGGCTTTTTCAAAACCCACGGCCTTTTGCATGGCGACGGCGTCGTTTTGCAGCGCCGTCAAGCTATCGGCAACGTTCCTGAACGCGGTGACAACGGCACTGCGGTATTGCGAGGATGCCTGCTCGAAGGTTTCGCGCGCCGCCACCTCCTTTTCGAGCAGGGTGCCCCCGTGTAAGAGCGGCATCAACGCCGTTCCGCCCAAACTCCAGACGTTCGACCCCGGACCGAACAACTGGTCAATCGCCAATGAATTCACCCCATAAGTTGCGGTCAATGAAACGTTTGGAAGTCGATTGGCGACCGCGACCCCGATCAGCGCGCTGGCTGAGTGCATATTTTCTTCCGCCGCGCGTATGTCTGGTCTCTGCTCGACCAGTTTCGAAGGAAGGCTGACCGGCAGCTCGCGAGGAAGATGCAGGCGCTGAAGCTCAAATCTTTCCGGCAGCTCCTGGTTCGGCAGCACGCCCGTGAGCGCCGAAAGCAGGTGGCGTTGCTGCGCCAATTGCTGTTCCAGCGGTGGCAACGCCTGTTCGGTCTGCGCGAGCGTAGCTTCTTGGGTGGAGATTTCCGCTTCAGATATGACGCCGGCGCTCAACTGATCGCGAAGCACGTGCAGCACGTCCGACTCGATCTTAATCAGCTTATGGGTTGCATCGATTTGGCCGCGCAGCGAAGCCTCTTGAACAGCCGCGACCACGACGTTCGAGGTGAGGGTCAGATAGGTCGCTTCAAGTTGGAAGCGCTGGTTATCGCGTTGCGCCTGCAGTGATTCCACTGACCGCCGCGTACCGCCGAATACGTCCGGCGTGTAGGACACCTGCACCTGGCTGGTAAAAAGGTTGTAGGTCGGAGTGTCCTGATTCAATGCTGTGGTGGAGGCTACGCCAGTTTTCTGCCGGCTCGCCCCGAAGTTGCCATCGATGCTTGGAAAGAACGCCCCTGAGCCGGCCGCCACATTGGCTTGGGCAACGCGCAGCGCCGCCTGGGCGGCGGCGAGATCGGGATTGTTCTGCACGGCGCGGTCCACCAGGCTTTTCAGTTCGGGCGAACCAAACAAGCGCCACCAGTCGCCCGGAAGATCCCGCCCGATGACAAAGCGCTGCGGCCCGCCCGCGGCGTCCTCGGCAGCCGCTGTTTGAGCCGGCAAGGCCTTCGGTGTGTATCTGCCTACGTCGGGTGCCGGTGGAACCTTGAAATCGGGACCCACGGCGCAGCCCGACATCACAGCGGCCGTGAACAGGACGAGAAACCGCCCTAACCAAGCGCGGATCTGCCGAATTCGCCACGCGCGCTGCAACGGCGAATTGCGCGCAACCGCCTTTTCCGGATGGCATTCAAATATGCCACGCAACGCAAACATGCGACGCAACGCCCCTGACCCCGATGGCTCTCAGCCGCCCAGCTGCGCCATCCGTTCCCTTATTGGCTGTAACAGTACAACAAAACTCCTTAACAACACAGCCCCAACCCGCCGGCGCCGATATGCGTCGAGTCATACGGGTTGCAATTCCGTAGTTAGTCTTTCACCCTCCAACAAACATCGGCACGCTTACCGATTGCACAATGCGCTATCGCACCACCCTTAACGGCACGTGCACGAAGCGGGCGCGATGAAGGCAACCTGAAATTCATCTCATTGGACGCGATCGACAGCGCGGATACGCGTATTTGCCGTTAGTGTGCGCCCCAGACGAATTGATAGTTCACTCCGACCCTTATGATACTTTCGTTGAACGTGTGGTCGTGAGTAATGGTTGCCTCGGGAAACGGAGTCGCCCCTGCTGGCGTCGTCGCAATGCTGTTCGACGTGACGTCGCCGAAATCGGCAAACAAATACTCTACTTTGGTGCTAAAAGCCGGCGTAATCTTCCATTCGATACCCGCTCCGACCACCCAACCTTCACGCGTACCGCTCCAAGAGGCCGTATTGCATGTTGGTTGACGCGCCGAGGGTGGAAAACAAACTTGATCAGAGAAGCTTGCTCTTGTGATCGCCAACCCACCGGTCGCATAGTAAAACCATGCGCCGCTCGCGACACCCACTCGGCCGCGCACCGTCGATAGCCAGTCAGCTGAAAAAGATTCGGCGACATTACCGGGTACAATCGTCGAGGGGCCTCCATTGCTATTGCCAAGCGACACCGCGCTCTGTCCGACGCTGAGATTCGTATAACCGAAATCGCCCTCAAATCCGAAAACGAGCCATCCCGGCTGATAGTTGCATCCAGCCTGACCGCCGCCGATAAAGCCGCTTCGCTCAAGCGAAACGTCCGCTGCCTGGGGAAGCACGGTCGCGGCGCCGGGGCTGAATCCCGTCGCGCTTTCTGTGATGTTGCTCCAGCTGAAGTTAGAATTTCCCCACGCGGCGCCAAAATTGGCGCCGATGTAGCAGCCTGAGAAGCTCCAACCCTGAGGCGGAAGCGGCGGCGGAGGAAGCCCTCCGTCCGCAGCGAACGCAGACGTTCTCACCATCGCGGCGACGACCGCAACACCAAACGCAACTCGCTTCACGATCGTCCCCCTGCCCTGCCCAAGCCCTTAAGAGCGTCAGTTCCCCATCTCCAAAGAGCTTACCTTGCAGTATCACACGACCTGCTCTTGGATCAGTTACGACCGCGGCAACATCCATACGAAATCTTGCAAGGAGGCTTAATCAAAAATTCAAAGCATCAGATCAGGGCCGGCTGGCAAGAAATTGGCAAGGCTTGGGGCACACAGACAACGCAAACTTGCCGCCACAACATGGGCTCATTACATCCGATTTTAGAGATCCTGTTAATGACGACGCAAACATAATTAGCTAAGATTGTCTGCCTCTACTGTTGAGCCATAGCGCAACATCTCTTTGACCCTGACAACCAACTGAGCTGCAGCGCGATGTTCGAGGATGGCGCCTACCGATGCCGGGATGTTGGCCGGCTGGCAGCCATATTTCGGCAGGTCAGGCCACAAGACCAGAAGACCAATGGAGGGCGAGGTATCGCACTTCGGCGCAAACGGCGCGAGGTGGTCGGCACTCCGATCCAAGGACAACTCCCACTGCCATAGCGGCGGGCGTTAGTGCGGGGCAGTCTGTGGTGTCGCCGAAGCTGGCGCGGACATTTGGCTGACGGCTTGTTTGATGAAGGCCTTCCCCGTCGGCGAACCGCCGTTAATAGCGTCGTCGATCGCTGGCTTCTGGTTGCGGGAAATCAGCACTCGCAAGTCGCGCCTGACGAACTCGCGTATTTCAGCGTCGTTTAGAAAATCTGATTGCGCGGCAACACGCAGACGCGGCACGATTAAATCTTGCTCGCTCGGTCCGGTATAATACGATGTCTTCAAAGCCTGCGTCGCATTGATATTGAGGGATCGGTAGCGCGATGCAAGACCAGCAAGCATCAGCCATACGGCTGACAGATGTGGGGCACAATCAATCGCATACTTAAGGCTCCTGCGCGCACCCTCCAACTCCGGCGGAAGCCCGGCGCTCGAGGCGTCTTCTTTCCATAGCAGGTCGGCATAGGTGAACGCCGAATCCGCCCAAAGGTCCCCGCGAATAACACCGAACGAGGCCCCCGCGCCAGCTAATCCGCGCTGCTTCGCTGCGACAGCGGCCGAAGCTGCGTCGATCGGCAAGCTATCGATTCCAGATCGCGTCAGTTCAGCCAGTAGAAGCCAAACGCTCTGCACGCCCAGCAGCACGGCGAACAACAGTATGACGTGGCGAAATCCCACGCCGGTCGGGGGCTTCAACGAACGATCGGGCCCATTCATTCAACCCTCCCGTAGAGGCCCGCCCGTGGGCCGTTAGAGATCATAGAAACCTCATCTGATCATTCTCCAATACCAGACAGGTCAGCCGACCAGTCGCATATGCTCCGGTGTCAATGTTAATCCGGTTTGTTCGAATGTCCGGCTCCGGAGCTGGAGTATGGCCGTGTACAACGACTTTCCCGAAATCCTCTTCATGCAGGAGAAAGTCATCCCGGATCCACAGAAGATCGCCCTCGTATTGGTGCTGCAGCGACACATCCGGCCGCACGCCGGCATGGGCAAAGAAATAATCGCCGTACGAGAACGAAGGCGCGAGATGCAGTAAAAAATGATGATGGCTTTCGGGCAGCGCTCGATGGAATGCCGCTGCGGCTTCACGTTGTGCCCGGAGATCACCGTCGTTAGTCGGCGGCCTGACTCCGTACGAGAGAAGCGTGGCGATACCGCCCATCTTCAACCACTCTGACATTACCGAAGGTTCGTTCAGCGCCTGAATTGCATAGAGCTCGTGATTGCCTTTCAGACAAAGGACCTTATGCTGTCGCTGACGGTCGATCAGCAGATCGATTACACGCCTGGAATCCGGTCCGCGATCGATATAGTCGCCAAGGAAGACCTGCACGGCGTCCCCTATTGGCCGGGCACTCAGATCAGCGTCAATACGGCAGAGCAGCGCGAGCAGAAGGTCGGCTCGCCCATGCACGTCGCCTACGGCGTAAATGCGCTCTCCGGCCGGGGCGCGCGGTTTTGCCTTTTTCCTGCCGCGAGAGCCTAGCAGTCCCCAGGGCAACCCGTGCTCCTACTTTTGGCGAGCCACATAACTGTAACCTAGGACCTTCAGAGCTGACTTACTACGTCCCAACGGGACATTTAGCACGGCTCGACGACGGAGCAACGAGTTTGAGTCTTGTCGGCCGTTCGGCAAGGTGAATCTACGCGATACGGCTTTTCGATTGCGCAATTGCCAGACCCAATATGACAGATGCTATCAAGCCGGACGCGTTTCCTAGTAGACCGACATTGATGAATGCGAGAAGCAAGAGCGAAACCAGGCAACCTCCTCCCATTGCCGGATAGAATGAATCACGTCGGCGCTGTAGCGCGGCCCTCAGGAATACGAGGACCAAGCCAACCGTTGCCAGTACGAACAACCAAAGCATCGGACGGCCCAGTTCTATTGCGCACGTCGCAGCCGTTGTGGAGACTACCGAACTTCCCGGCGGATCATCGATTTCGCGATATATCGGGACGAGTGCCGCGAACGTCCCAGCCCCGGTTCCAACGACGGGCGCATCCTTGAGAATGCGTTCGCTCACACTTCTGGCTGAGGACGAGGGTGCAAACGCCAGCAAGACGCTGCGTCCACGTTCTACCGGATGGGCAGCGAAAACAAGCAGAGCGACGACAATCACGACCCCAACGAATGGCGCGACACCCCACACACCCAGTCTGAACCTACGAACCGCCATGATCCACGCGATTATCAAAACGCCGGACCCCATCGCGAAAAACAACCCCGGAGTTTGATCCAAAAGCAGCGCCGCTGCACACAGGACCAGCACGCCCCCGCAAGCCCCAAGGGTCCACAGCAAGGCCGGTCCCGATCCATACGAACTCGCCTGGTGGCTTTCGTATCGCTCGATGGAGCGCATGCACGCGGCGCCGGCGACAACTCCGCCCATCGCAACACAGTCGGCGGCTTGAGCTTGCGTGAATCCCGAGAACGCGGGGAAAAACACGCCCTGCGTGATCAAAATCATTGCAAAAAATGCGCTGGCCCCAGTCAAGGCGAAGAGCAACCATTCGGCACGTCCTCGGTCGACGGCGACTGCGGCGGACAGAAAAGCTATTGCGCCGAGTGAAAGATACTGGCCGAGGCCAATTACGCTTTCGGCCGGATCGACGCTGATCGCGGTCGCCATTGAATGGCCCAACCCCGATTGTGCGCTTGCCCATATTGGATTGGGGAGTAGGCCGAACGGAAGTGCTTGAAATAAAATCCATAGTGCTGGTATCGCCGCGACCGCAGCAGCAGGACGAACAATCGAAACGAGAAATTCAGCCTCGCCAGGTTTCAGAGCCTGGGCGGTAATGGCTAGGCCGACGGCAACGACCGCGGCGATGAGCCCCTGCGCGATCAGCCCGTCCCAAAGCAGGACCGCCACCGACGCACACACCAAGAAGACAACAATATATCGGACTTTTGACACGTTAAGAAAGCCTAATGGCCAGAGTTGAACTTGCCTGGGATTTGTTGCGCAGGCAAGGTTTCCAACCAGTCTCGATGGTCTGCTTGGGCTCAACTCAATTGAAGGATTGTTGGGCCGGCACTCTGGGCGCCCGGCAACGCCGTGTGATAGCGCTGTCGAAAAATGGTGAGCTTGTTGGACGGGCGGTGAACGTTGCAGCCCGGTATGTTCAATGGGCTGGACGCTGCGCACGCGAGGAGTCTGCGAACGACCCGGAACGCAGCCGGCTTGCACGACTCTGAGCCATTTGCCGCACGCCGAGCCCGACCAGATACCCCAACTGGAGGCACACGATCGCGGCCATCGTCAGGAGCGCTATGGTTCCTGGCAATTGGGCGCGCACAATGCCAAGCCCAATGGCGAGGCCGAGCGTAACCAAGGTCGCCGGAACCAGAATGACTACAGTAAAGCGTTGTCCAAGAGCCGCCCCAACTAGAAACAGAAAAATGCCCAGTAGCATGTTGGACGCACCTTTTGATGTTTTACGTTCGAGCCTCATCGGTTAATTTTCAAATAACGCGACCGCCCGCTGCGGACGAGAATTTCAGATACAAATGTCGCGGGACGATCCCCGCCCCAACGGCCCCATCGGTCAAAATTAGATGATTCGCACTCATTGTGCTGGGCGGTTGGACCTCAGCAAAGCCAGGGAGCGCCCAAGTCCCTCGAGGGAAATGACGCCCCGGATGGTCCCCTGCGCGTCTTCGACGGTGGCTACCGGTTCGGTTGCTGCCAGCCATGCCCCGTAGCAAGCAATCGCATCGTCAGACAGCAACAAGGACACGCGGGGCGACGCGACCCTGGCCGTCAATTCCACGCTGGAAGAGCCAGCCAGGAGCTTGACCTTGGGGTGAGCCCGGGGCGGGAGCACTCTGACCAAGACGGACGATCAGCACTTCTATCGATCTTCGCCCCAGTGCAACATCAGTCCGGCGAATTCCCGGTCAGATTTGGAAACGTCGGCTATCCGCACAAGGGATACCGCGTCGCGACTTCCGGTCGGATCTGGCGTCCGTTTTAGTCGCCACGCGTCATCGCTCGTTGACCTACCTTGAGTGCCGATCGAGCGACCTTGAGGCCAAAACGCTCGTGACAATGCTTTCGTGCCGTAGCGTTCTCAGAAATCGGGCAACTCTCCGGCTCCGCGTCGAGAGACAGAAATTCGAACGTGCTGCTTTTCGCGAGTGTCCAACTGGCCGTAGGGCCAGCAGAAAAACAAAAGGTCGAGAGCTGCAAAGGCATTGCACGGCTCATTGTTTTTTTGATCACAATGTCATGTCGACGTCTCAGAGTGATACCCACGCTAGGCCCATAGACGTGGATGTTATTGGGCCTCACCGGCGAGCGCGCCGGCGAGGCCGGTCCTCCAGACGTGCGCCGAAGCGGATTTGCGGCAAAATCTTGCCGCCAGTCGCAATCTGTCATATCATTTAGATCGTGCAGGTCGGAAAGAGGGATGCTGGTCATGCTCAAGTCGGTAGTTGCGTTTAGTGCAGTTGTGGGAACGCTCCTTTTAATGCCGGCTGGCTCGGCCGAAGCGGCGGATTTGCAGACCTCCCCTGTGGCCACACGGCCGGCCTACTGTGGGCCCTGCGGTTGTCTCAAGGTAACCTATGTCTATCACCCTGCATTGCTGTCGACCTACGGCACCGATTTTGACCCTCGCAATTATGACACCACGCAGCCGCACTATTATTTTAGCCGATCGCTCCACGCTTATCCGCGATACTCCGTCGATGGCGTGCCCCTGCCTGACCAGTGTGACTGATCCCCAAACCCGTTGATGGTGCGTTGGGCGCCGTTACGATTGGGCCCGGCTCAGCCGTAAAGCCTTGTGAAATCGCCACCTTGCGACCATCAAACATCCAAAGCGCTCGGAGTGTTGCAATTTAGTCGCGCGTGTGAAATTTTTCACGTTAGCCTGTGGCAGATAAGTCGCATGGCGTTAGAACTTGCTGAAATACCCACATTTCATGATCTTTACTGTAAGGCGAGAGTTGTGGGTCGGTGGTTGGCAGTTTATTAATTGGCAAGAGTGGTGTGGGATCGGTTGGTTGCGTGGGTATGAGGGGAGTGCGTTCGGGTATGAGGGGTGTGCGTCGGTTTGCGGCGTTTGTGGCCATCGGCGGAGCGGTATTGACCGCAGGCTGTGGCTCTCTCTTGTTGCCTGCCTCCGGGCCGAATTCCGTTGTTGTCAGGGCTGGAATCCCATGGAATGGACCGCCCTACGGGTTGGTTAGGCTAACCCCACAAGTCATCAACACGCTTGACGAATATGGACCGCGGACGCTCTCGGCCGTGTTCGGCGATCATCGTCCGCCTCCAGAGATTCGTTTCGGGATTGGCGACGTTGTCAGCGTCACCATTTTTGAGGCCGCGGCTGGCGGCTTGTTCGTCCCAGCTGAGGCAGGCGTCCGTCCAGGCAATTATGTGACGCTGCCGAATCAGCCAATAGACACCAAGGGATTCATCTCCGTCCCGTATGCGGGCCTTGTACCGGCTGCAGGCAAGACGCCCTCCCAGGTGGCACAGGAGATCGTCGACCGCACCAAGAACCGAGCCATCGAGCCACAAGCTGTCGTAGCGCTGGTGAGCCAAAATACTTCGCTCATCACTGTGATTGGCGAAGTGCAGAACACTCAATTTTCACCGACCGGACGCATCCCGGCCCAGCCAGCAGGCGAGCGCCTGCTCGACGTCATCACTCGCGCCGGCGGGCTCCGCGACCAGGGTCAAGACACGTGGGTCGTGCTTGAACGCCATGGTCACCGCGCTTCGGTGCCTTTCGGTTCGCTGATTTATGAACCGGGCAACAACATCTGGGCTTGGCCAGGCGATACCCTCTATCTTTACAAGGAACCGCAGACCTATCTCGCCTTTGGGGCTTCGGGACAACAGGGCCAGTTCCAGTTTAGTGCAGGCTCGCAATCGTCCGCATGGAGGATGACACTGGCCGAAGGCGTTGCGGCTGCGGGCGGGCTCCTCGATGTGCAGGCGGACCCCGGCTCTGTATTCCTATACCGACGCGAGCCACGTGAGCTGGCCGAGAAGCTCGGAGTCGACTGCTCAAAGATGGACGGCCCGACCGTGCCGGTCGTGTATGCTGTTAGCTTCGCCGACCCGTCAGGGTATTTCCTCGCAACTCGGATGCAGATGCACAACAAGGACGTCATTTTCGCCGCCAACGCACAGTCAGTGGAAATTACGAAGTTCGCACAATTTGCTGACACGTTGCTGACGGTCACCAATGACACTGCCACTGCTGGCATCAACATACAGACGTGGAAGAACATAACTGGTCACTAGGCAAAGCCTGGTTCAGGCGGGTAACCGCACTTCTTCAATAGTAGTTCAGGACGTTGCACACCCGCCATTGACGGGGTGTGCGACGCTCCGCTCGTCCTCGCAACGCGCGTGCAGATCCACGACAAGGTCACCATTTTCGCCGCTAACGCGCAGTGATCCAAAGTTACCAAGTTTACGCAAATTGCTGACACGCTGATCACGCCCAGCAACGATACGGCGACACCGGGCGCACCTTATCCTGAGCCATAACGGCACCGCTCAGCACTGACCAAGCGCGCTTTGCCGTTAGCCATTACGCCACGGCGTCGTGGTGGCTGATCGCGTTTGTCCTATAGTTGTCAGTATGACGCCGGCAGTAAGAATTCCGGGGTTGGACAGGATTGCCTCGTGGCTCCTGTTCTCGACCGTAGCACTCGCGCCACTGCCGTTCGGTTCAAGCCAGCCAGCTGCGGTCGCCTTCTGGTGCGTCGTTCTCGGGTTGACACTCGTCATTGCGCCGCTGCAAAAACTGCGCACACCTCACCTTAGATTACTCGGCTGTGCAGCCATCGTGGTCGCGGCCTATGCACTGGTGCTCGATGAGCAGCTTGCAGAGCACCCTTGGTTCTCACCGGATCCGCTATGGCGCATCGCTTCCGACGCGCTGGGCACGTCTCTTAATCCATCCATCTCGATCGCGCGGCATGAACCCTACTTCGCGCTGGGACAGCCCCTCGTGTGCATGCTGTCCTTGATATGCGGCCTCGCCGTCTGTGCAGATCGCGGAAATGCCCGCACCCTACTGTGGGTTCTGGCCTGGTCAGGCGCGGCTTACGCCCTCTACGGGCTCGCGGCCCATTTGATCGATCCGACCAAGGTCTTATGGCGCGACAAGCCGGCATACGTTGCGAACGTGACCTCGACCTTCATCAACCGCAATACGGCCGCGGTTTATTTCGGTTCTTGCGCGGTAGTTTGCTTGATGCTTCTGTGTGACCGCATTCGCCACGATATCCCGCTAACGTGGCGAAAGATGGGGAAAAACCTTCGCTCCAACCCTCCTCACGACGTCATCTTGCTGTCCAGCATGCTGTTCGTTTGTCTCCTGTCAACGTTAATGTCTGGTTCGCGGGCCGGGGTCATTCTCACCCTCACCGCACTCGTTGCTTCCTTCCTGGTCTACTTCCACCAATATCTGCCGCGGCGCAGCGATATCGTCACGGCGGTGCTCGCCGCCGGCGTCCTTGCCGCCGTTTTGCTCGAATTCATGGGCGGCAGCGTCAACGCCAGGTTCGACGCCCAGGGCATCGACGACGAGGGCCGGCTGGCCATATGGCGAGCAACCCTGCGCATGATTGCCGATCATCCCTGGTTCGGTACCGGCCAAGGGACTTTCTTATGGAGCTTCCCGGCCTACCGCCCCGGCGACATTTCTATGTGGGGGGTTTGGGATCGCGCTCACGATAGCCTTCTGGAGATCGCCGCCGACATGGGCGTGCCGCTTGCAGTCCTCGTGACTGCCGGTTGGCTCATTATCTTCGCGGTGCTCATTCATGGCATCCGCGTTCGCCGACGAGATCTGCTCATTCCGGTTTCGGCCGCCATGGCGGCTGCGCTCGCCGTACTCCACTCGCTGATCGACTTTTCGTTGCAGATTCCCGGGTACAGCATCCCTATACTGGCGCTCGTTGGTGCCGGGCTTGCACAATCCTTTGCAACGGATCGGGCCGCTGCAAATCCGAAAACAGTCGCACACTCTAGGGAGCGATTATCTCGTCTTGAGCCATCTGGAGCCTATAGCGATGCGGTCGAGAAGGCGGCCCTCATGTTGCTCTCGCCTTTGCGCGACCGCGCCCAGCGCGAAGTCTCGACGCAGCTGTTAGGCGCTGCGCGCCTGCGCGACGCCGATGATGAACGCCGCCAGTTCAGTCGAGAGAATGTGCGCACTGTATTTGCGGACATAATCAAGCGCGCGGCACAAATTCGTTCGAGCGAGATGCCTGGGGGTGATGCCGGAGGCGCGGTCGAGGCCGAGTTGAGCCGCTCGTTGCATCGTTTGCTATCGTCCGTAGAGGATATTTTTGTGATCGAGAACGCTGAAAACGACGATGAGAGATAGATGGCGCATTCATTGCAGTCGGCTGCGGTGCCGACAGCATCAAAAGTTCACGAAGCGCGTCTCGATTAATTTCGCCCGAAGAGTTCGCTCCGGCATCACATAGTCAACATGCTGACTGAGTTTGACGCCGCGACCAATGTTAATCCGAAGCGGACCTCACCATGATCAGCGTCACGCCAAAGAAAACCATGATTATCTGGCACCCAAGTACCGTTTCGCTTCACGCTGCCAAACTGCGCTAACCTATTCGATTTACCGCGTTCCTGGAAGCATCGGCGGGTTGCTTGGCGCTTCGATAAGGCTGTAATATGTTTGGCGTGAGGCGTTAATAAGTGCGGTAAGCTTACCCGGAGAGTTACCATGAGATCCGCGCGGCAAACTGCCGGAACCTATGGTCTTGCCTTAACGATTATCCTGGCGCTTGGTGTTAGAGAGGCCGCGCAGGCTGCCTGCTACTCCGCGGGAGAACAGCTTCCGGCAGGGGTCATTTCGCAATTTATCAGCGATCCTGACCACCTGCTCGCTCAGTTCCCGGTCGGCGGCCCGCAGATGATTTCCCTGATCAGGGATCTGGTTGGCTCGGATCCGGGAACTCTATCGCTCATCATCAACCTCAACACCAAGGCCGACCCCCAACAGGTTCAAGCTGTTGGCACCGGCCTCGGCCAAGCCGCTCTAGTGTGTGGGCGGACTGCACAAGCGTTTTCAAACGAAATTCAACAAATGACGGTCACTGCTGACAATCGACCCTTGACCCAGGCGTTTTCAGCCGTGATGGGCGACCTGTTTCTTAGCGCGGCCGATTCAGCCGTTGGTGGAGGCGGCGCGCCGATCACGCCGGGTGCGGTTACGGGAGGAGTTGTCGCGAGCGGCACCTCGGTTAATTTCACCGCATCTGCCTCCGCATCGTCGAGCTCGCCTGGGAGTCCAGGAGGCAAGCCTGCAGGGCAAAGTGGTTCAATCCATCCGCACAGCATCGTCACCCCGAATACCATGGCAAGATCCGTGAGCAGTTCGACACCGTGAGATTTGATGGGGTACCCAAGAAAGCCTGACTTGGCAGATTCGGGCGATACGCTACCGACGCTTTTCTAAAGTTTCAGAATGCTTCAGATCAACAAATCACCTCCAGCTGAGCAGCAGTCACCGGTCGTATCGGAATTCGCCTCTCCGGCCGAGGTTTACGCGACGGCCATCGGCTTCGTGCGGCGACAGTACTCGGTCATCTTATTCGTATTGCTCCTCACCTTAGTGCTTGGGACGGTTTATATCTTCACCAGCGCGCCGCGCTACACCGCGCACGCTATCCTCATCATTGATACCCATAAGCCTCAGTTCGCTCAATCCGACCCTCAGGTTACCGCGCTTCCCATAGAATCCGCCGCGGTTGACACTCAGATTGAGATCTTAAACTCAGAGAACGTTGCGCTTTCGGTCATCCACGACCTGCATCTCGACCAGGATCCCGAGTTTATCTCACCGAACGCAGGCTTTCTCGGTACAATCGCCAATCTTGCAACCGGCGTCGTGAACGCTGTCCTTCCCTTCTATCATGCAGTGAACGAACCCTCAGCGGAACATCTGGTCCAGCAGCACGCACTGCGCACCTTTCAGAAACACTTGAAGGTAAAGCGTATCGGTCTCACCTACGCCATCGAAATCGATTTTGACTCGCTCAGTCCCGACCGTGCCGCACAGATTGCTAATGCAATCGCCGACGCGTACGTCGTTGACGCCTTGGAGGCCAAGTATCAGATCACACGCCGAGCGGCTATCTGGCTGCAAGATCGATTGAAGGAATTGCGCGAGCAAGCCTCCGATGCCGAGCGGGCTATCGTCGCGTACAAAACCAAGAACAACATTGTCGAAAGCAGCGGCATGTTGATGAACGAGCAGCAGCTTGCCGAGCTCAACAGCAATCTTATCCAGGCGAGCGCCGCAACTGCCGAAGCGAAAGCGCGATTCAACCGAGTGCAACAGATTTTGGGGACGGGCGAAATAGATCCCGACGCCGCCAGCACCGCCACCGTCGCTGACACCTTGCACAACGACGTAATTACGAAATTGCGCGAACAATACCTCGAAATGGAAGCCCGCGAATCGCTGTGGGCCGCAAAATACGGCACCAATCACCTGGCTGTAGTCAACCTGCGCAACCAGATGGGCGAGTTGCGGCAGAGCATTTTTGAGGAGCTAAAGCGCACAGCTCAGACGTACCAGAGCGATTACGAGATTGCTGTACAGCGCGAAGAATCGATTCGGAAATCGCTGAACCAAATCGTCACTGAATCTCAAACGACCAATGAGGCACAAGTAACGCTACACAATCTGCAAAGTACGGCTCAAACCTACCGCGCCATCTATGATAATTTTCTGCAGCGCTACATGGAGTCGGTGCAACAGCAATCATTCCCGATCTCCGATTCTCGGGTGATCACTCATGCTACGCCGCCGCTGAACAAAAGCTCGCCGCAGACGGCGATAGTGATGGCGCTCGCTGCACTCGGTGGACTGATCTTCGGCACCGGAATCGGGATTTTGCGCGATATCGCCGACCGCGTATTCCGCACTACGGCGCAAGTCAAAGAACACTTGCAGGTTGACTGCATTGCAGTCGTTCCCGAGATCAAAGATGGCGCAAAGCCGAGTGCGTCCGGCTCAAGCCCGATCCTCAAGGCGCATCAAAGCGGTTCTAGCGGCAACGTCGTGAGAAGGGGCTCCGGCCGCTCCGCTAGGGCGGCGGCAGGAGAAGCAAAAAAGTCCGGCCCGCAGACCATCACGCGTGACGCCAGCGTGCGTTGGACGGTTGTCGACTCGCCTCTTTCCCGCTTTACCGAATCCATTCGCGCCATTAAGATTGCGGCCGACTTGGCTGGCGCCGACAACCCCAACAAAATCATTGGAATTGCCTCCTCTTTACCAAATGAGGGCAAGTCGACCATTGCGCTGTCGCTTGCGCAACTCATCGCGCACGGCGGCAAACGTGCCATTCTGGTGGATTGCGATTTGCGCAAGCCGACGCTGACGCGCACGCTCGCGCCCAATGCGAGCGCCGGCCTCATCGAGTTGGCCTCGGGTAAGGCCATTTTTGAAGACATTATTTGGGTCGAACCGACAACCGGTCTAACATTCCTACCCACGGTTTTGCCACCGCGCCTCGCCCATACAGCTGAAATCTTAGCCAGCAACGACACTCGAAAAATGTTCGACCGACTGCGCGAAGCCTACGACTATGTGATTGTCGATCTCTCGCCACTTGCGCCTGTTGTCGATGTGCGCGTCATGACGCCATTGATCGACTCGTTTGTTTTCGTTGTAGACTGGGGTCGCACCAAAATCGACGTGGTCGAACATGCGCTTAACACCACGCGCGGCGTCTATGACAACTTATTGGGCGTCGTTCTTAACAAGGTCGATATGAACGCGTTCGGCCGCTATGAGACCTATCACGCCAGTTATTACGACTCCCGTTACTACGCTCATTATGGCTACACCGATTGATCGCGTGACGGCCCGAACGCTTCTCGTTCGTTTCGAACAAACTCTTCGTCTAGCGAAGACGAGCATGCATGGTGAACACACGTTCCACACTTTGGCTCGCCTGTTCGCTATCGTCCTCGGTCTCGCCGCAATCGATTGGGGCGTAGTAACGTTTCCTGTATTTTGGTCGCAATCAGCGATCGAGCGGACTGCCGCCGCAATCATTGATCGCGATGCGTTCGATCCACGTTCGCTCGAGCCGCTTCTTCCAGTTATCACTCGTATCGAACAATCCGACTATTGTCGGCCCGATGCGATTCGCAGTGCTTCAATCATTCGTCTCCGACTGGCTGAGGAAGCGTTGGTCTCGGCCCAGCGCGGCGCCATTGACGGACGACTGAGCGCCCTGCAAGACGCCGTTGTTAAATCGCTGGCGTGCGCACCAAGCGACTCGTTCCTCTGGTTGACGTTAGCTTGGATCGATCACGCGCGTGCGGGTTTCCGGCCGGAGCAACTCATATATTTGCAGCTCTCATATCGGCTTGGTCCGTACGAGGGCTGGATTGCCGATAGGCGCAACCGTCTGGCATTGTCGATGTTCGAGAGGCTACCGCCCGATCTTGCCGGTGACGTTGTTTGCGAGTTTGCGAGCATGGTACACAGTAAACTTTATGGAAATGCGATCTCGATCCTTACGGGCCCAGGCTGGCCGATCCACGATCGACTGCTTGTCGGCCTCAAGGACACTGAACGCGAGGAACTGGGAAAAGCGCTTGTTTCAGCTGGCTACGATATCGGCGTATCTGGGATTGCACCACGCGCGCCGCGACCCTGGTATCAGTAGTATTTGTCCCGGTAGCTCCAGAAGCGTTCAGAGTTTTCGGACATTTGGTTTGGCCCGAGGCGTCTAACGCAGCCTCAAACTTTCTAGCCACTGCCTGACCAGCTACCTGATCCGACCCCCGCCGGTCGGATACCCTATTGCGAACCTGAGTGCACCATTCGCCGGGCCGTTTCCCCGACATGAAGCATTGAGCCGATCAATGGAAATGGAACAGACGTAACGCGAGATGCAGTACGAACCGGAATCCAAGCCAAGTTAGCGCACCGGACCAAAGAACTGACATCACCAATCCAAGCGCGAGGATATACGCAGGCCATCTATCGAAGATTTTTGTCATGGTTAGTATGATGGAGGACATGGCGCTAGTTGTTACCCGCTCTTGATGAGAGAGATCCTTAAGTCGCGACATCGACCCATAAAGAGCACGAACGAGCAATCAATCCGCAATTTGATAAAGCATTAATATGGGGGGCCTGAGACATCGCTCGACCGTTGCACACCGTGTGCTGGCTGTCCTAGTCGCGAAGATGTCACACCGTTGCGCTCTCAAGGTACGCTATGGCCTCGCGTAACACCCGCACGCACACGGTCGCGCCGAACCACCGAGCAGGCTACTGCCCAATGTTGTGCTCGCACCGGTCGTGGCTCTGTATTAATGAAACGTTGCGAATTCCACACTGCCGCTATTGTGGCTGCTTTAACATTCCGATAATGACTTTGTCGACCACTGAGCGTTTCGTTAATATTAAAAATGTTGCGATCCGAAGAACCAACTTCAGTCGCGCAGCCGTTTGCAGGGATTGCGGAAGGCGGCGCTCGTCGCTCGATTGTTCGATTGTCAGTACCGATCGAACTTGTCGAGCCGACGGTGATCGGTATCGATTGTATACTCATAGTCTCAGCCAGCTTATTGACTGGATTTGGCTATTCGGTGGCTTTTCTGGATTATATTCCAGGTATCACCCCTTACCTTGGCATCGGCGTGCTCGCCTTCTCGAATTTTGCCGCGATTCTGGGGACCAAGGGAGCGTATCAATTTCACAACCTTGCTAATCTCAAACGTCAAATCTACGACGTGCTGGCGATATGGACTGTCGTCTTTCTGATTTTGCTCGGAGTAGCTTTTTCGCTGAAGATCGGGGAGACCCTGTCACGAGGAGCCACCTTCGGATTTTTCATCCTCGGTGTTTCCTCCCTGCTTGTGTGGCGCGGAATACTGGCTCATTTGCTCGCCAAAGCACTTGAGAACGGCACCTTCGCCGAGCGCAAAATCATAGTCATTGGTGAGAGCAGTCGTCTTCTCTCATCTCAGGTGCTCACTGAACTGGGAAGGTACGGGTACAAGGCGGCAGGCGTATATACTGTTAGCCAGGTGGACTGTACGACAGCTGGATTCTCAACGACACTGGCGGAAACTATAGAGCGCGCAATCAAGCTAGCTCGCGACGACACCATCGGGGACATCTTTCTCATGATCCCATGGGCCCACAACCGCTGCATCGAGGGCATCGTTGATGCGTTGAGCGTGTTGCCTGTACCAGTTCACTTGCTTCCAGACGATGATGTTGCGCATTATCTAAAGCAACCAGTGCTTCGTGTAGGCGGCCTTTGGAGCGCCGAACTCAAGCGCGCTCCTCTGAGCGACCTCGAACAAGCCCTGAAACGAACTGTGGATATCGTTGGCGCCGGGGTAGGCCTCCTCGTGCTTTCGCCGCTCATGATCTTAACCGCCGTTTTGATCAAGATCGACTCGCCCGGCCCAGTCCTGTTCATGCAAACGCGCAACGGCTTCAACGGCCGAACTTTCCGCATTTGTAAGTTCCGCACTATGAAGGTCCTCGAGGACGGCCCGACGATCCAGCAGGCTATTCGCAACGACCCGCGTGTGACTCGTGTCGGACGTTGGATCCGCCAAGGGAGCATCGATGAGCTGCCTCAGCTGTTCAATGTGCTGAGCGGCGATATGTCTCTAGTTGGCCCACGGCCACATCCAGTGGCCCTTGACACAAAATATACGAAAATGATTGCCACCTATGCGTTTCGCTACCATGTGAAGCCAGGCATTACTGGCTGGGCTCAAATCAACGGCTATCGCGGGGAGACTCAAATTATCGATTTGATGGCGAAACGTGTGGACTGCGACCTGTGGTACATTAAGAATTGGAGCCTGTGGCTTGATATTAGAATTATCTTACGGACAGTAGCTGGTGAATTGAAATTCTGGCGATCACACGCCTACTAAGTCTCAGAGCCATCGGGTCGCGCGCTAAGTTGCGGTGATACTGAATCCCGATGTAAAAGTGAAAAGGGCTTTCGGGTTCAGCGACTCAGCAGACCGCCGGTCGGCCATATGGCCTTTGCAAAGCTATTTTGTCGGAGAGGTGACGTGGTCCCCGCAATTCGGCATGGCGTGACTAGGCGCTCGGTTATGCAGAAGTTCGCGAGTCTCGCAATCACGGCCCCCGCGATCGTGATGCCGCCAGGTTCCACCAAATGTGACGTCGATCTGGAACTCGAACCGCCGCTGCGCAGCCACACCCACAGTTCGGGCATCAGATACGGATGCGCCAGCCCCGCTCCGATCGGCCACCCGGACCACATGCTCCTCGAAAAGCTCGCCGCCGAGGCAAACATCTATGTTCCGGAAAGTTCACTGAAATGGGCTGCTACCGAACCGCAACCAGGCCAGTTCGATTTTTCCGAGGGCGACAGCATTGCTGCATTTGCCGAACGCAACGACATGCTGATCCACGGGCACACGCTGGTCTGGTACGAAGCAATACCGCAATGGGTCTCGCAGATTACCACAGCAAAGGACGCCAGGACTGCACTCGAGCGTCACATCTCTACTGAGGTCCAGAGATACCGTGGAAAGATTTGGGCATGGGACGTCGTCAACGAGCCTATCGAGCCGAATGACCTGCTTGAAAATGGTTATCGCAATTCGGTTTGGTTCCGCTGCCTCGGTATCGATTATGTGGATTTGGCATTCCGGCTCGCGCGCACAGCCGATCCAGTAACACCGTTATCTCTCAACGAGTACGGAGTCGAATATGCGACGGCCGAGTGCCAACGCAAGCGCGAAGCCACCCTTCATCTGCTGCAGAAACTCCGTGACCTCAATACGCCGATCGATTGCTTCGGACTGCAATCGCACCTTGTCGCGGATAGAACCTTCGACCATCGCGGCTTGGCTGTGTTTCTTGGCTCCGTCGTCAAACTCGGCTATCAACTGATGATCACGGAGCTAGATGTGAACGACTGCAATATTGTCGGTAACGTCGGGCAGCGTGACGCCGCCGTCGCTCACCACGTCGCCGAATATCTAGACATCGTTTATTCGGCAGCCCGCCCAATATCAATCGCTACGTGGGGGCTGAGCGACCGCTACACGTGGCTGCGCCAATATTACAAGAGAACGGACGGATTGCCTCTGCGGCCGCTGCCGCTGGACGTTAATTACCAACGAAAGCTCATGTGGGCGGCCCTCGCCAAGTACGCGGCCGCGTGAGGAGTAGAGGCGATATCCAGGTCTAACGGACGGTTGAAACCGGATTTTGTCGCGGCGACAGCGACCGCTACGCGCCGCGAGGCGAAACCTACCGTCACCTTACCGAAGATTAACGCATCCAGCATTAACTGCTTCCATGAAATAGCCTGTCATTGGACGGAAGGTGGCGCGAAATTGACCTTTGAGCACGGCCCGGAGCAAGATACAGCGCTGAGGATTGAGGGCAAGGCTCGGTTGATTATTCGCACCCGCCTTTTTGCAGACCGCGTCGACAACTTTGTGCTTGCGGCGCGCAAACGAGACCGACAAAGGCATCGTCGATGAGTGCGTCGCTAGGCTTGGCTCCGATGCTACCGAAATCCGCAACCAAGGCCAAAGCGGTTCGAGCTGACGTCCGCTCAACGGCGAGCAAGGAATTTAGGTCGTGACAGCGTTTGCTGCCCCGCGCCCGAGTGTCGCGCGGTCCGCATGGTGGTGGTTTGCCGATGTTCTGATCCCCAGCGCTCTCTTCGTAGGGGCGTTTTTGGTGGTGGCGACGAGATTCAAGCCCTTCCCGAACTTAGCCGAGCCGCTCCAACCCGTCTCGGACGCCGGGGACCTCGTCAATCAAATCGGGTTTTCGGCTCTTTTTCTGGCGATTAGTGCATGGGTCTACTTCCATAGTCCCGGTCGGCTGACTCCACTTTTGCGGCCCGCTTTGCTCGCGGTGCTTGGCTGGTGCGTGGTGACCGTCTTCACCTCTTGGGAGCCCGAACTGTCAGCGCGCCGTCTGGCCTTCGCGCTGGTAGTCATGGGTATCGCCGCCATGCTGCCGCTTTTGCCGAAGAACCTTCGCCACTTGGCCGAGCTCTTGGCCGCAGCGGCGCTCATCGTACTTGCCGCATGTTACTTGGGCGTTCTTCTTGCGCCTAATCTTGCAATTCACCAGGCGACGGACATCGTGGAACCGGCCCTCGCGGGGGATTGGCGAGGAATTTATGTCCACAAGAACGGAGCCGGCGCATCGATGGTGCTCTTCATATTCATCGGGCTCTTCGTGGCGCGCGTGCGCAGCCTAGTCCTGGGCCTCTTCATCGTCGCATTAGCTGGCACATTTTTGATATTCACCCACTCGAAGACAGCGCTGACGCTGGTGCTCCCGGTGTTGCTAATCTCGGCCATTGTTGTGCGATGCCGCCGACCGACAATTGGTATTACGATCGCACTTACGACACTGTTCGCCCTCAACCTTTTTTCCGTCGGCTCGATCTTCTTCGAGTCTATCAGGGACGTGATAGGCGCCATTCTGCCAGACCCATCCTTCACCGGGCGTACCGAGATCTGGGAATTTGCCCTACAGCATGTGGCCCAGCGCCCGGTCGTGGGGTACGGCTTCGCTGCCTTCTGGGGCACCGACCATGTAGTCTACGAAATGGGTGGAGGTTCGGTTTGGGCGAACGCAGCCGCTCAGGCGCATAACAGCTACCTCAATCTCGCGCTTACCATCGGCATTCCGGGATCGCTGTTGGCCATTCTCTGGCTGGTCATACTTCCACTTGTCGACTTTTACCGGTCGGCCTCTGACCCCGCCAATTCGGCGCTGCGCCTCCTCTTTCTGCGTACCTGCCTGTACGGAGCTTTTGCTTCATCTTTCGAAAGCGTTTTCTTCCAAGTAACCGATGTGTGGCTTCTGATCCTACTTGCGGTATTTGGGCTTCGCCTGCTTTCCGTCATGCACGTACGGGCGTAGGCGGAGACACATTGGTTCCTTTAAGCATGATATTTCTCTGCATTCGGCGAATCGCCAGCGGACGTCGTTTTTCGGGTTCCGCGCCTCTTTAGTTGCCGTAACCCTAACCTCGCAACTGCTTGATTTCATTTCAGAAGCCTTTTAGTAAGCTATTGAAAATGAGGAGCTTGTCATTTCCATTAAGGGCACAATTCGCGACGGTTTGGCTTCAGCCCACTTCGTTTTAGCGCTGTCGTTCCAGGTACGGGTTGCTCGATCATGATCAGTTCATATGCCCTGATCTATCTCGCGGCTCAAGCCTTGCCGGCAGTTATCAGCTTTCTCGCGCTCATCCTCTACACTCATCTTCTCTCGCCGGCCGAGTATGGCGTCTACGTCATAGGCACAAGCATCGCCGGAATCATTTCCGGTGTGTTTTTCTCGTGGATTATTCGCGCGGTGTCGCGCTACCAGGCCGGATCGCCCGAGCTCGATTTCCGCGGTGAGGCCCTCGTCGGATACGGCGGAACCGTTGCCGTCGTCAGCTGTCTGCTGCCGATCGTTGTGCTGGTTGTGCGGCCTAACGTCGATGTCGGAGTTTTGGGCGCCAGCCTGTTTTTGTCGTTTTCAACAAATGCATTTGTCGTCAGCCAGGAATTCCAGCGTGCGCGGCTCAACGCGCGCGGCTACACGATTGCAGCGCAGATCCGAAGTCTTTTGAGTTTGGCCCTAGGGTATGGCGTTATCCTCCTCGGCGGCGGCGGACTGAGCTTGCTTATCGCGACCGGTGCAAGCTTTGTGATAGCAAATTTCTTCTGCTTTCAGCGCAATACTGGTAAACTGCCTCGACTCTCTTCGAGTCATTATTTGATGCAGTTTGTCCGTTACGGTGTGCCCTTTTCACTCGGCGCTGCTACTATCGTGCTCCACAGTACATTGGACCGGCTAGGCGTCGCCTATCTACTCGGTCCGAGCGCCGCCGGTTACTACGGCCTTGCCGCAGAGACGACCCGGCAGTTAATGATAATCCTGGCGTCTAGCGTCGCCTCGTCAATGTTTCCGATTGTGTTTCGAACGTTCAGTGAAGCCGGTGAGGCGGCCACGCGGAGCCGCCTCAGCGAGGGACTCGAGTTTTTGCTTGCCCTCACCGTACCGGTCGCCGTTTGGGTCGCGATTTCCGCCGATGTCATCGCTGGAACGCTAGTGGGGTCCGAATACCGAACCCAATTCGCCATGCTCCTGCCAGTGCTCGTCGTGGCCCGCATGTTCAGTGCGGTTAATCAGTTCTATCTGCAGGTCAGTTTCCAGTTGGCAGAAAAGCCGCTGCTTCAGGTCATTCACGACACTCTTGTCTGTGTTCTAAACGCCGCTTTACTGTTTTGGTTGACCCTCAACTTCGGGCTGCTTGGCACTGCGACGTCAGTCTTGGTCGCAGAAGCCCTCGGCATCCCGATTGGGATTTTGCTCTCGCGCAAGGCGTTCAAGCTGCCCTTCAACGGCTGGGGAACGGCACGCGTCTTCGCGGCAACTGCCATGATGGCAATGGTAACTTACGCGGCCAAGGCGATTTTGGCCGGGCACGGCGCACTAACACTGCTGGGGGTGACCTGTGCGGGAGGAGTCACTTATCTGGGCTTGGCGGTCTTGTTCGACGTGGCCGGTGTGAGGTCGTTGATCACCCCGTTCCTGTCGCCGCACAGCGTGCCGGCCGAATAAATTCCACCTGACCGGAGATCGGTCTACCGCTGACTTTTTATTTGGCTTCATTTTGCAACGCATCTCACTGGCCTAATACCGACGACGCCTGACAGAACAAGCTTCAAGATGATGCGAAGGTACAAGGCGTAGAGCACCCTCGTGGCTGTCGCGCGCTCAATCGGATCGCCTTCAGTGGCTACCTTGGCTGGCATCAATTCTCACCGAGAACGCCAACCCTCGCCAAATTTAACGTTAAGCTGCGAAAGCGGCCGCAAGCCCGATACTTGCAGCAACGACTTCGGTTTTTATCTGGTATTGAAGTGATGGGTCTTGAAAAGGTCAGACTGCAGTCGGCATGCGACAGGCCCGACAAAAAATGAATAATCAACGGACCAACCCGCGCAGGCTTGGTTGGCCTCATTCCAGAGCGTTCTTGCCGGAACTACTTCATAGCGAACGCGCCAATGTCTGTTTCCATCGTCATGGCGGCAAAAAACGCCTCAGCTCACGTGCGTGAGGCGATCGAAAGCTCGCTGGCACAGGGTGGCTGTGTGCGCGAGCTTATCGTCGTGGACGATGGTTCAACAGACAATACCGCTGCCGTCGTCCACGGATTAGGTGACAGGCGTATCCAATTGCTGGCAAACGCTGGCAGCGGCGTCTCTGCCGCTCGCAACCTCGGTGCCCAAAGGGCTACCGGGTCCTGGTTGATGTTCCTGGATGCTGATGACCGCTTGCGTCCTGGTGCCGTTTCGACGCTCATGGCCGCCGCGCAAAACGCGCCGGAAGCAGTCCTCGTCTACGGCGACTATGACCGGATTGACGGCAAGGGAAGGCCGATCGGCCGGCGCGCCTTTTTGCGGCGACGCAGCAAGCCTTCAGGGCGCGTGCTTGAGCGTCTGGTGGGCGGTAATTTCATCGTCAATGGCGGGATCATGATCATTCGGCCTGACGCATTTCACGCCGCAGGGGGCTTTGATGAATCCCTGCAATATTGCGAGGACTGGCACTGTTGGTGCCGCTTGGCCGCATTAGGGGAGTTTGAATTCATCGATGCTCTTCTCCTGGACTATCGTGTCCATGCGGCCAATACCATGAATGCAGCTTTGCGATCGCCCCAGGACTTCTTCCCGGCGGCAAACAAGATCTTTTGCGATAAATTGATACTCAGCAAATTGCCACCAGAGTTGATTCCGCGTTTACGCAGGGCAGCCGATCTCCATCTTTTTACGTATGCCGCCGCCCAGGCGATTCGTTTCGGCAGATATCGCGAAGCAATTACCTATATTTTGAGGATTGCTCAGAGGTCGCCCCGATATACACCTCGTGCGCTTGCACGGCTGAGCCTGACCTGCGCTGGAATATGATCCCTACAGCTTCGTCGAAAGACCAGCAGATCCCGGCTTACGGGTCACTGACCCGGAACACGCACACCGACATCCTCTACTTCCGTATGGTCGCTAGCCCCCGTCGCGTGAGTAGGCAGATACGCGCAGGCGGCCCGGATTTTAGGCCTAACGACGACGTGACCCAAAGTCACACAGCTGGCCGGCTTGTAAACGGATGGCTTACGTGTTGTCGAAGCCCTCGAACGAAGAGATAGACCAAACGCGGCCTGAGAATGCTGTCGGGGTAACGGAATGTTCCGATAATCAGATAAGCTGCAAACCTCGTCATCCGGCCTTTGAAGTATTCAATACGCGCTTCAGCCCAGAAGAAATCGATCTCCGCAAGCCGGCGTCGGAGCTTCAACTCGCCAGGAGAGAAGCGCTGGCGGAGGGCCGGGTTCGAATAGACCACATCGATCGCTTCGAAATTCGGATGCAGCGGCGAGCCTCGCAGCCGCTGATTCGCACCAGAGAAGCGCTGCCGATATAAAAGTACGACGTCGTCGGACATCGCAGAAAAATCGCTCAGCAGCGCAAGTCGACACCAGAACTCCCAATCTTCTCCCAATCGAAGCGTTGGATTAAAGCCCGCAATCGCGCGGGCAGCATCCGTTCGGATGCAGATGGCGCCACAAACAATGAAATTCTTTGCGATCAACTGACGCAACGTATCGGTCGCCGGAAACAACTTCCAGCGAAGATCGGTGGCCGTCGAAAGCTCCGAGCCGTCTTCTGCAATCTTGATATGATGCGCAAAGCAGGCGACATGTTGAGGCATTCGGTCCAATGTGGCGACCATTCTGGCAAGCGCGTCGGGCACCAGGAGGTCATCGGCATCGAGAAAAAAGACGTACGGCGCTCGCGCAATGGCAAGACCGGCATTTCGGGCTGCGCTCACACCGCTGTTTTTTTGGTGAAGAACGGTCAGGCGCCCATCGGAAATTGAACTCAGAATCCGCTGGGTATCATCGGTCGAACCGTCGTCTACCACAACGAGCTCGAGGCGCGTCAGGCTTTGTCTCAGAACGCTTTCCACCGCCTCGCGAATAAACGCGCCGGCATTGTATGCCGCGATGACGACTGTAACGGTCGGGAGCGTTGTCATGTTCAACGTTCACGCGCAACCAAGCTAGAGCCGGCCGTCGGCATCTTCGGAGGCGAGTGATCGTTCCAGGTCTGTCCGGCGGCGATCAGCTTGAGCGCGTTCGCAACCGTGGCGAGGACGCAGCCATTCGTTGCTGCCGAGTCAACGGCCCATTGAAGCAGGTCGGGAGAGACGCCGTATTTGCCGGGTCGCTCCGCCACATCGTGGCTGCAGAATATCAGCCAGCCGTTGCTGTCGACGGTGCGGGCAATCAGTTCAGCGATCTTCGCGCGGTCGATCGATGCGCTTTCCAACGGCCAAGCCTTGAGCGAACCCAGATCCACGATTCCACGGTTGATGCCCCGATAGACGCATCGGCAAGAATCGAAACGGGCTTCCAGGTAGCGCTTGGTGCGGAGCGTAAGATCCCCGTGCGGATAGGCAAAATTCCGCACGTCGATAGTCTGGTCGATCTCCCAGAGCGTCCGTTTGTTACACTCAAGCTCAACGCGAAGCTGGTCGAGGCTGATGCGCGAAACTGCCGGATGGGAATAGGTGTGGCAGCCGATCTCATGCCCATTTCGCCAAACTGTTCGCAGTTGATCGATCGACGCCAGCGGCGGCCCGCCGGACCCAGGGCGACCGCAGCCGCGCCCGGCAACATAGAAAGTTCCGCGCGCATCGTACTTCTCAAGAACACTCGCTCCAGTGTCGCATGCCGAGGTGGGCACGTCGTCAAACGTAAATGTCACTATCGGGACCATGTTGCGCAAGACCAGCCCTTTGCTGCGGATGTTGCGTGCAAGAAATCGCGCCGCCTTGCTTGCGATTCTTGCCGCCAGCGAGCTGCTACCAACGTCTTGTGTGGGACGGCCGAGCATCACTTTACCGGTATTCCTCGTAACCGATACCGAATTCCGCCGCGATGCGGCCAGCCCCGCGCGCGGCCCGGGTCAGACTGCCCATCATGGCGCCGCGGCCCCCGCAGGCAGCAATCGGCAAAGACAAAATTCCAAAAGCCATGAGGCCAAGACCCTTGCACCAGCCTCGCACGACGCCAAGGAAATCTCTCTGAAGCCCGCGCTCGATGCGTGTGGCACCTGTGCCGGTGCGGAACTTGCGACCCAGCACGTAGCCGATCCTGGTCCGTGACCGAGGCACCGTCTCAAGAACGTGCGCGTCGTCGGCCCATGCGAAGCTGCGGCCGTCTTTGCGGCAGCGCCAGAAGAACTCTTCGTCGCTGCCACCGGTGAACGCAAACTCGTGCCGAAATGGCTCGTCGAGATAGTGTTCGAGGACGTCGCGCCGGATCAGCATATTCCCCGCGCCGTAGATCATCGATACACGTCCGGTGGCATATCGAGTCGGCGCGTAAACTCCGCTTTTTGCGAGCCAATGGTCAGGATCGTCAAAGACCGGGAATACCGGACCCCCGACAATATCAACGTCGTAATCCAACGCCACTGCGACTATTTCGCTGAGCCAGTTCGGGTCCGGATATTCATCGTCATCGAGAACGGCGATATAGTCTGGGGCCGGCGTCGCGCGACAGGCGCTCGCGAATGCGTGATTGTACGCATAAGTTTGGCCGCTGCTCGGCTCCACTTCACAGCTAAGCTGAAAACGAAACGACCCCGACAGTTCGGCTACGACGCCGGCTCCGTCGCGACCTTCAGCGTCGTTGTCGACAACGATGACACGGAGCGGGCCCGCGTAAGTCAGTTGCGCGATGTGCAACAATAGTTTGCGCAGACCGGCAGGACGCCGGAACGTCGGCACGCACAAATAAACAGCCGGTAGCGGCCGCTCAGTGGTCACGCTCCGCACCATGGGATCATTGTCTGTTCGCGCGGTACCGGCCCCCGGTTCTAGTCAGCAGCAGAAGCGCCGCGTGGGGATTGGTAACCAGATAGCGCCCGGCGAGGCGCCGGGGTTCAAGATAGGTTCTATAGGTCCATTCAAGGCCGGCAAGCTGCATCCAAGCAGGTGCGCGTGAATTC
>Ga0070731_10001182_pt1 | contig 28218 bp, 33 predicted proteins | sample Coa_R1_2_FD_66448 | JGI IMG/M metagenome (GOLD analysis project Ga0070731, IMG submission 66448) | Surface soil microbial communities from Centralia Pennsylvania, which are recovering from an underground coalmine fire - Coalmine... | ecosystem: Environmental > Terrestrial > Soil > Unclassified ... | reverse complement strand
TCATCGAAATCGAATTTGAATTCAGAAACTTCATGTCCGCTCCTTTTTTCAGGAAGTTCATGTTTTCAGAAACTTCACGTTTTCATGAACTTCGTGTCGCTCGTTGGTATATTGAGCGGCTCAACATACCGCATGAGGCGGGGTCGGTGTCGTCATCCTTTTGGCTGATTTTGGCGGCGGAGAGAAAAATCATCCCTTTGGGGGAGCGGTTATTGGCCCGAACACTGGCACGAACCGTGCTCGTGCAGGAGTAAGTCAGGGGAGAAGGCCGAATTCCTTGCCGAGTTGCACCGCTTGCGTTCTTCGTCTGGCCCCGAGTTTGTCGAAAATACGGCTGGAATGTGTCTTCACCGTGCTCTCGCTCACAAAAAGCTTCTCGGCGATTTCGCGGTTGCTCAGGCCCTGGGCGATCAGTTCAAGGATCTCAAGCTCGCGGCGCGTGAGGTGGAGGTCCTCACGTTTTCTTTCGTCAGTGGTGAACGGTCCCTCGGCAGGAAGGGGGACCTCCCTCACAACAATTGTCTGGCGTTTTGCTGTCAGCTTGAGACCCAGCCAGATGCCAAGAACGGCAAACGTCGCGGCGATCAGTCCACCGTAGATTTCGATGGAATGTTCGACGACCAGGAACTGATACTCGGTCCACTGGAGCAGAGCAATCAAGATTCCACCGATCAACCCGTACATGAGGACGTGGCGCTTCATAAGTTGCAGGAGGATTCGTTACCGAAATTATCGCACTCATTTTGGGGTAGGTTCTACTGCTTGCAGGGCAAGATCAACGCTCGACAGGCCGACGGCGAGAAGCGCGTTTATGAGGAGTAACGAGAGATAGTCGCACGCAGACACCTGCAAGGATGAGGGCTACTCCGACGCCTCTTCAACCAAAAGAGCTATCTCTTCATCGGAATCGGAGGGCGACTGTTTCGTCTTCTCTATGAAGAGAGGCAGCCTTAGTGCCGCGACCAAAAGCAGGATATGAATGAGGCTGAGCAGCATGAAGGTTGCGGTAAAGGCTCCGGAGCTGCTTGTCGCTTGGTGCGCCGTACCAAGCCTCCATCCGAGAAAAGTCGCGCACAGCGTCGTCAGGGTGGGCCCTCCGAGACGCTGAACTATATTGAGCGAGGTCGTCGCCATCGGCAGGTGTTCTTTCTCGACCGAAGCGTATGCAGAGGTAATGGACGGAATGCCGATCGCGCTCAAACCCATTCCGCGGACGAAGAGCGCACATACGAGCAGGGGGAGGGACATGCCGTGGCTGGCAAGATAAAGGAACGGCAGTGTTCCGGCTAAGGCGAAAAAGGCCCCGCCGCCCGCTACCCTGCGAATGCCGAAGCGCTGTGTCAGCACGCCAATTTTCGGATAGGTGCAGATCATGCCCAGTCCGAGAGGAGCCATCAACCAGCCTGCCGCGCTGGGTGATTCGCCGCACATGCGGATGAGATAGATCGGGATGAGCATCTGGCCTGCGAATGAGATTCCGTTCAGGGTGAATTGCGTCAGCACCGATGCCGAAAAATCCTTCCCCCTAAAGAGCTGAGGATCAATGAGCGCACGGTCGCCCTTCATGGTTGCCGTCCGGATGAAGACAGTGAGCAGCACCAGGGCAACGAAAACTGCCGTCAGGCCGATCCGTTCGCTAACGTGGTCCATACCGTAGAGGAAGAGCACGAGCCCCGGGGAGAGCAGGCAGAAGCCGACAAAGTCGAGATCACTCGGCCGGGCTTCGGCACGGTCTTCGGGAAGAAAGCGTATCGCCAGAACGATTCCCAGGAGACCGACCGGAACGTTTATTAAGAACAGCCAACGCCAGGACGCATGCTGAAGAATCGCCCCAGCAAGCACGGGCCCGAGGAGTGGTCCCAGCAGAATCGGTACTGCCGCGTAACCGAAGACGCGCGCTACGTGCCTGCCGGCGGCGCGCACTATCATCACCTGCGCCAGCGGAGCCATCAAACCTCCGCTCATTCCCTGGAGAACTCGAAACCCGATCAGCGAGTTCGCGGACCATGCGAGTCCGCAGAGTGCCGATGAGAGCGTGAAGATCGGGAAACACCACAGATAGAGCGATTTTGCTCCGAGCTGCCCGACGAGCCAGCCATGCAACGGGAGCATGAGAGCCAGCGCCAGAAGGTAGCCGCTCGTGACCCATTGAATGGCGGTAAGACTGCTGTGCAGATCAACGGCCAGGCTGGAAAGAGAGACGTTCACCACAGTTGCATCGACCTGTCCCATGAGGGACCCAAGCACAGCGACAGCAGTGATCTTCCAGACCAGTGGATCGAGTCGGTCGACTTGGTTCTTCGTGTTAGGCAAGTGCCGCCAGGACCTCATGAGTGGAGCGCACGCGACAGAGCCTAGGGAATATCTTTTCGAATGCGAAACGATGCTGTTCACCATCCTGACCGGAGCAGGCGTCTTCAACGACGACAAAGCCGAAGCCGAGGCCGGTACCCTGCCGCGCCGTGGACTCCACCCCCGCATTGGTCGAGATTCCGGTGAGGACGACCGTATCGACACCGCGCGACTTAAGCTGCTGCTCAAGGTTGGTTCCTGCAAAGGCGCCCCAGTGACGTTTCGTAAGCAGAATGTCGCCGGGCTGAAATCCGGCAGAAGGGGTAATCTCCGAAACAATCGCGGGCAGCGGTGCGTTCCCCATGTTGACTGGCTGATCGACAGGAAGCTTAAGGAAATCATTGAGGTCGACGCGGACATAAACAACTGGAGCGCCGTGACCGCGAAACACTTCGGCCAACTTCGCCGAATTGGCAACGACCTGTTCGGCCGGATGAGGCGCGGTACTCCTGCCGACGACGGCATTCTGAAGGTCAATGAGAACAAGTGCGGTTTTGTGGGGATCAAGCTGAAGTTCTGCCATGGGCTCCTCGGGAAAAGATTTGTTACAAAAATCGAGGGCACCCTCGATTTCCAAGATATAGAATATGAGGATGCCCTCGAATTTGTCAAATTCGATAAGAGTCGCCCCGCAACAGGAGCGCTCTTCACACAGGCTCGCCAGTTTCCTGAATGCGGCTGAGGAACTGTTTGTCGAGGTTGGCTATGATGCAACCACGATGACGGCGATCGCGGAGCGCAGCGGCTCTTCGATCGGCGCGCTTTACAACTACTTCCCGGACAAACAGGCCGTCGCCCTGACATTGTTGGGCCAGTACGCCCAGGAGATGGAAGAGCAATGGAGCCCGTTGATCGAGCAGGCGGAGAACCTCAGTCATCGAGAGTTCGCGAGTCTCTTTATCGAACGGATCACTGAAATTTTTGAGGCACGTCCGGCTTATCTGAGACTGCTCGCGGCTCCGATTCGGCTACGCCGCGACCCCGCTGCGAGGCGAGTCTTGCGAGCCAACATCGCGAATGCCTTTAGAGCAAAGAACCCATCCCTTTCAGACGAACGAGCACTGCTGGCTGCGAATGTGACTCTCGAGATGGTCAGAGGCTTGAGGAACCTCTATGGAGAAGAGGGCGATAAAGGGAAAGACTTGATTGTGGCTGAATTCAAGAAGGCGCTGACCCTATATTTGGGAAGCGTTTTGGGCTCATGAAGTGTCCACAACATCAGTACCGCAGCCGGCTTGTGTGAATCGATTCCAGCATTTTCAGGCTTGGCCGTCATTCTTGCCTTCGTTCGGCAATGTTCAGCTTTGCCCTTGAACACGAAAATACCCAGAGAGCGATTATGTCCGATCTCGTGTAATTACCGGATTCCGTCCTCGTGCTATACTCCCGCGACTAAATCGCGCGGAGGCCAGGATGGCGCACGACCTGCATCATAACCATCGTCATTCCCATCACACTCACACCCATCCCGTGACGGGCAAGCCCACGCGTCGCGACTTTATTTCATCCCTGGTTTCTGCTGCTGTACTTGCTCCGTGGGCCCTCGGCCAGGCACAAACTCAGAGCGCCTCCGACACAGCGGAGCGTTTTCGCCAGATGTCCGAGGAATACGAGAGCAAAGGATTGGCGACGTTCAAGGGAATCACGACCAATGGTGAGGTCGTGCCGGGTCTGTTCGAGATCAAGCCGAGCGGGGTTTCAACCGAACCAGTACGCAATGCCGCGGAGGCCTTCATCGCCACTCTCACACCCCTCCAACTCGCCAGAACCATGTATCCCGTGGACGACGTCGAGTGGCGTAAATGGATGAATCAGCATTTTTACGCGCGGCAGGGAGTCTGCTTTGCGGAGATGACCGATGCCCAGCGGCAGGCTGCTTTCGGATTGATGCGCGCTTCCCTCAGCGCAGAAGGCTTTGAGCTGACGCGCAATATCATGCGCCTCAACGAAACGCTCGCCGAACTGGCCGAGGATCACGCGTTCCTGGGAGAATGGCTATACTACATCCAGATTTACGGCAAGCCGTCGGCAGCCGAGCCCTGGGGCTGGAAACTCGAGGGCCATCACGCCATCATCAATTACTTTGTCCTCGGGGACCAAGTAGTGATGACTCCCCTTTTTGTCGGCTCCGAACCAGTAAGAGCGCCGTCCGGCAAATATAAAGGCCTCGAGATTCTGCAAAAGGAACAGAACGACGGTCTAGCGTGGTTGAACGCACTCCCGGAGGCCCAGAGAAAACAGGCCATTCTGAACTTCTCGAAAGCAGGCAACAACAATCTCACCGAAGCATTCAAGGACAATGTCGTAATCGATTATGCGGGATTGCGAACAAACGATCTGTCAGGCCCCGCGCGACAACGCTTCCGCGATTTGATTCACCTCTATATAAGGAACATGGACGAAGGCCACGCCCGCGTGAAGATGGACGAGGTGGACCGCTATCTCGATCAGACTTGGTTCACTTGGATCGGTGGAACGCAGCCGGATAGCGCATTTTATTACCGCGTGCACAGTCCAGTGGTCCTGATCGAATTTGATCACCAGCAGCCCGCCAACCTGCGGAAGTTTGCTGCGGACCCCGCGAAGCCGACCCAGCAGCATATCCATTGCGTGGTGCGAACTCCGAATGGCAACGACTACGGCAAGGACCTGCTGCGGCAACACTACCTGGCCCATCCCCACACGACCTGAGCGCATAACCATCGGCTGCAAGATGCGTCTTAACCGGTGCGATCACGCCATGAATCGCCTGCTGGTCTGAAAACATTATGGAGAAACTGTCGGCGGTAGTGCTTTTTGCAATCATTGCGATTACTCAATCTGCCTGGTCTCAGATATCGGACAGCCCAATCGCTTTTGTGCATGTTCAAGTAGTCGATGTCCGCAGCGGGGACACCCAACAGGATATGACCGTGCTGCTGTCGAAGAACCGAATCGGTCAAATCGGTTCAAGCAAGATTGTTCATGTTCCCAAGAACGTACGTGCCATTGACGCTCGTGGCAAATACCTCATCCCCGGCCTTTGGGATCTGCACGTGCATACCCTTTGGGACGCCGACAGACCTCCTTTGTTCTTTCCGCTGTTTCTGGCAAACGGAGTAACGGGTGTGCGCGAGATGGGAGGACCGATGCCGGCAGCGGATCAGGTGCGATGGCGGGACGAAGTTGAAAACGGCGCTGTGTTGGGGCCGCGTTTGGTGGTGTCCGGGCCTTTCATAGATGGCCCTCATCCGATCTGGCCGGGTTCGATCAAAGTCTCCACGGAGGAAGACGGCAAGCTTGCTGTTGACACACTGAAAGCAGCCGGAGTGGACTTTGTGAAGGTCTATACCGCGGTGCCGAGAGCTGCTTATTTCGGCATCGCCAAGGAAGCGCAGAAGGATGGGATTCCTTTTGTCGGCCACGTTCCGCTGGAAATCGGAGTGGATGAGGCTTCCAACGCCGGGCAAAAAAGCGTCGAGCACCTCTTCGGAATTCTTCTCTACACCTCTTCGAAGAGTGCCGAACTCACAGCCGACCTCATGAAGGGCACGAATATAAATCTGCTCAATAATCAAATGGTCGAGACATACGATCCCGCAAGAGCGGCGTCTCTCTTTGCACTCTTCGTCAAGCAGGGCACATGGCAGGTTCCCACGCTGACCATTCGGTATGCCCGGCCTTACCTCAAGGAACTCCAGGCATCTGCATCTAACGACCCGCGCCTCAGATACATCCCAAAATCCATCGCCGACGGATGGGGACCGAAGGTAGATACACGTCAGCCGACCGATCCGGCGGTCATCGCCAGCAGAAAGCGCCTCTTCCAGAAAGAGATCGAGGTGGTGGGTGCAATGCACCGCGCCGGGGTAAAACTTCTGGCGGGAACCGACACTGGAAACCCCTTCTGTTTTCCGGGATTCAGCCTTCATGATGAGCTTGGCTTCATGGTGCAGGCGGGCTTGACGCCGCTCGGGGCGTTGCAAACCGCGACCATCAACCCCGCCGAGTTTCTGGGCCTATCGGAGACCCTTGGAACGGTAGAAACGGGCAAGATTGCCGATCTTGTTCTGCTCGACGCGAATCCGCTAGAGAATATCGCCAACACGAAGCGCATTGCCGCAGTGGTCTCTTCCGGGCGACTCCTTGATCGGAAAGCACTCGATGGCCTGCTCACGGGCGTTGCCGACAAAGTTGCGCAGGGTTCGGTTCATTAAAGGTTCAGCTCATTAAAGTAGTTGATTTTTTTCACATCTTGCAGCCCCCGGCTATGCTAGCCATCATCTCGAACCAGTGCCGGCGAAAGCATGCTTGGAAGAATCAGCACTGATACACCGCTTGTGAATTGATTCACGAAAATCCAGCCTAACCAAGACACTCACTCCCCGTGTGCGGATGATGGACTCGCAACTAAGAAGAAAATAATGACACAGTCTTCCCGTTTCCTCATGACTTGGTAATGGCTTTGCTCTACCACAAACGAACGATCGGTTAGCCGTCAACGCATTAGCCGACTCTCAGATTCAGGGCCCCCAGTTCAAGCCGAGAGCCAATCCGAGCAAGTCTGACAAAGGACGAAAACCGCACATGACTTCGCAAGCATCCGCATCCGCCTTCCGCGCACTCCTGTTCTCCTTTAAGCGATTCATCTTCTCCTCGATCAACGCCTCGGACACAAAGAGCAGACGGGCGTTCGTGACCGTGGCTGGACTTTGTGCGCTATTGTTGCTGGGCGGCCTCGCACCGGCGCACGCGACGCCGAGCCTGACTGTGAAGTTCTCTGCGGCGCAAAGCGTGGTTCCTACCGGCAGTCTGAGTTATCCGTATCGCGTCGCGGTCGATGCCACCGGCGACGTATACATCAGCAATACGCAAGGCAATGAAATTCTCAAGGAGACCTTTGCGAATGGCGCCTACACTGAGAGCGTAGTCGTATCGACTGGCCTCGCCACGCCCTACGGAGTCGCGGTCGATGCCGGCGGCAATGTGTTTATTGCCGATAACGGCCACAATCGAGTCGTGGAAGAGACCCCGTCGGGCAGCGGGTATACCCAGACTGTGATTTCGACATCGAGCTTGTCCTTTCCCACCGGAGTGGCCGTGGACGCAAGCGGAAATCTCTACATTGCCGACACCGGGCACGGCAGAATCGTGATTGAGAAGCCTTCGGGCGGAAGCTATCTCGAAACGGCGCTCACCTACGCGAGCAACTTTGCTCAGATCGTGGGCATCGCCGTGGATTCCAGTGGCAATATCTATGTGAGCGACATTGATAACATGGCTGTCTACAAGGAAACCTATTCCGCCGGAAGTTATACGCCCAGCACGATTCCTACCACCGGCCTTAATTATCCCTACGACATTGCCGTGGATGCGTCCAGCAATCTTTACATCAGCGATTTCTCAAACGACCGAATTGTATTGGAGACGAATAACTCGGGCACCTATACGCAGAGCGTCGTGCCGACAACCACACTGGGAGGACCCCTGGGCGTAGCCCTCGGCGGCGGCAACCTGTATATCGCCGACACCTTCGGCCAAAATATCAAGGAACTGCAGTGGTCGTCGGGAAATTTCGGGCCCGTGAATGTGACCTCCGCTGCCGGGCCGGTCAGTATGCTTTTTCAGTTTAACGGGGGTTCCGGGACGTTGTCGTTGACGGGTACGCAGGTGCTGACTGGAGGCGCAACCGGACTGGACTATACCGAGGCGGATTCGGGAAACTGCTCGACCTCGACTCCTTACAGTCCAGGAGATTTCTGCTGGGTCGACGTGGATTTCACCCCTCAATATCCAGGCACAAGGATGGGAGCGGTCCAACTGCTGGGCACGAGCGGAGCTTTGCTTGCCAACGGTTACGTCAATGGCATGGGAATGGGTCCGCAGATCAACTACTTTTACCCAGCCGAATTCTTCGAGTTTTATGTAATCCGCGTCGCGGGTTCGTTCGATCCCTATAACCTGACCAATCCCTTTGCCACGGCGGTCGACTACAGCGGGAATGTCTATGTTGTCGATTACAACCTTAACACCGTCTATAAAGAGACGCTGTCGGCTGGCACTTACACCCAGAGTACGGTTGCCACTGGTTTGAACAATCCCGAAGGGGTGGCGGTCGATGGCGCCGGAAATGTGTATGTCTGCGATAGCGGAAACAACCAGATTTTGCTGGAAACAAATTCAGGTGGAAGCTGGGTGCAGTCGGCGATTGCAACCGAACTCAACTTTCCCACCGGCGTGGCCGTCGATACCCTGGGCAACGTCTACTTCTCCAGCTTCAGCGACGGAGCGATTTATGAGATCACGCGCACTGGAGGCACTTACTCATCGCCGGTTTCCTTGGTCACGGGCCTGAATCAGCCGAGGAAGTTCGCGCTCGATGCCAGCGGAAACATTTATATCGCGGACACAGGCAACAGTCAGGTCGTGAAGGCGACGCTCTCCGGCGGCAGCTACACGTCGTCGGTGATCGGAAGCGGAATGCACTTTCCGTACGCGGTTGCGGTGGCTCCCAGTGGCACCATCTATGTCGCCGACACGATCAATAGCCGGATTCTCGCGGAAACCTGGTCGGATGGCAGCTATACACAGTCGGTGTTCATTCCCGGACCTCCGGCTTATGACTTACAGGTGGATCAGATGGGCAACCTGATTTTCCCCGATCCAGCCGATGCGACTGTGTTCCTTATCGACCTGGCGCTCGTGCCGCCCAACATTTCATTTGCCAGCACCAACGTTGGCACCACCAGTCCCGACAGTCCCCAGACATTGATGATCACCAACGTCGGCAACCAGCCGCTGACTGCGGTTGACCCGGGCCTTGTCGTTACCGGACCCAACTTTGTGCTGGTCGCGGGCTCGGGTACTCCGGCAGACTGCGGCGCGGGATTCTCGGCTGCGCCGCTGGCCCCGGGAGTCAGTTGCAATCTCAACATCAGCTTTGAGCCGCAGGCCGCCGGCGCTCTCACCAGCAACGCGGTCTTCACCGATAATGCACTCAACGCCGAATCCGCCAGCCAGACCATCCCGCTGCTAGGTACGGGCCTGCAACAGAGCCAGACCATCACGTTCGGCTCAATCCCGGATCAGACGCTCGGCACCGCGCCCTTCACGCTGAGCGCGACCGCCTCTTCGAGCTTGCCGGTCAGCTTCGCTTCAACGACCACCTCGGTCTGTACGGTTGCGAGCACCACGGCGACGCTGGTTGCCGCGGGCACGTGCACCATCCAGGCGACGCAGGCGGGCAATGGCAGCTATTCCGCGGCAACACCGGTGAGCCAGAGCTTTCAGGTTACCGCCGCGACTTTCACCGTGACCTCGAATCCACCGAGCGCGACTGTAGCCGCGGGACAATCGGCTACATTTGTCTTGACGGTTACGCCGCAAGGTTCCTACAGCAATCCGATTGGTTTTGCCTGTAGCACATTGCCGGCCGCGGCCGCATGTTCCTTCAGCCCGGCTACGGTTACTCCGAACGCGAGCCCAGCGACCACCACACTCACGATCACGACAGCATCTCAAAGTGCGCTTCTGACGCCGGGGCCGAGTGGCGTCCGGCCGGGTCCGTTGAATGCAACCTGGCTGCTGCTGTCCGGCATGCTCGTTGGCATCGTAGCGATCGCGGTGCCCAAGCGCAGAAAACTCCTGAGTTGCTGCCTGCTGTTCTTGGTGGCGGGAGGTTGCGTATTGCAGTCGGCTTGCGGAAGCACAACGAGAACAGGGAGCGTCACTCCGCCCGGCAGCTACACCATCACGGTCACGGGCACTGCTGGCTCGACGCAGCAGACCGTCTCCGTGACGCTGACCGTGAGCTAATGGCTCACGCTTGAGCCGGCGGCGAACTGAGGAGAGTGCGTAGCCGCGGATGCCATAGCTTACACTCAAACTACATGCTCAACCGGGGCTATGCCTACACCACCATCATCAGCAGCAAACACCATGGGCAAGCCCTGCTCTCCTATTTGGCAAGCCTTTACCCACACTCAACCGGACAAGCCTGGCAACAAAGACTGAACAACGGCGAAGTCGCCCTCAATGGCGTCACCGCCTCCGGAAGCGAATCGGTCACTGTAGGCCAAACTCTTGTCTGGAACCGTCCACCGTGGATCGAACCAGACTCCCCTCAGCACTTCGAAGTCCTCTTTGAAGATCCCTATCTGTTGGCCATCAATAAACCGAGCGGGCTGCCCACTCTCCCCGGCGGCGGCTTTATGGAAAACACCCTTCTGCGTTTGGTGCAAAAGCAAACACCGAACGCAAACCCTGTCCACCGGTTAGGCCGAGCCACTTCGGGCATCGTTCTCTTCGCCAAAACACCGCAGGCGGCCGCCAAACTATTCGCAGACTGGAACACACCCAGAATTCAAAAAATCTACCGAGCGCTGGCGCAAGGCATTGCACAGCACGACGCCTACGAAATCCTCACACCCATCGGACTTGTACCGCACCCGCGCATCGGCTCGGTGTGGGCCGCGAAGCCAAGTGGCAAACCGTCAAGGTCATTGGCGAAGGTGATCTCACGGACGCCAAGCAGGACGACCAGCACCACGACATTTGAGGTAAGCCTAAATTCGGGACGCCCTCATCAAATCAGAATCCATCTAGCATCCATCGGCCATCCTCTGGTAGGCGATCCTCTGTACGACTCAACCGGCCAGCCTCTTGAAAATCTCCCCGGCCTCCCGGGCGATGGAGGATATTTTCTGCACGCCCAATTTCTGAATTTCCCGCACCCCATCACCGGAGAACAAATCAATCTTGAGGCAGCTTTGCCGGGCGGATTCTCATCGCATCAGTAGGTTACGACCCAGGAATTGATCGGATTGGTCAATAGAAGCACCTTTATGAGGACTAATCACTCAGCTTTAGCCAATTAGCGCCTCTGCTTTGGTAATGAAGCTGGTACAGCAGTACGTGTTTCTCTAGCGCCTGCATTGATTAGCACTCTTTTCGACTTCTGATAATCATCCTGGTCAATCGCATTGCATCTCGAATAGCCCGCCGTCATCCATCGAGGGTCTCTCTCGTGGACGATTGGCGACCCGCAGTTCGCTGCGTTGAGATAGTCGAGAGCTGTGCGTCCTTTTGAGTCCTTCGTTCGAGCGTCGGCCCCAGCTTTCAACAATGTCTCGACCTGATCTGGATCTCCACGCTGAACCAGGACCATAAGTGCAGTCACGCCGTCATCGTTGACTGCATTCACTTCGGCTCCTGCATTCAGAAGATCCTCATCCGCCATGCCCGTGACAGCGGATGCCATCAGCGCCGTCTCGCCTTTCTTAGAGCGGGCATTCACATCTGCTCCTGCTTTGACTATTTCACTCAAGAGCGAATCGCCATAGGAACTGGCGGCATACATCAGAGGGGTCCATCCGCTCGCGTCGACGTCAGTCAGCTTATCGCCCGCCGCTAACGCGGCTTGGAAAGCCTTTTTGTCTCCGCGATGCGCCGCATCCATGAGCTCTGTCTTGCCTGGTTTGGGAAGATCCTCGAAGGTAATTTCCGCGATACTTTCAGTTGTCGGATCGCCATGCCGCCATTGATGTGTATTGGCGGACAGGTCAACTGCTAATTCCGCGTCTCCAAAGATCGTCGGCGCGGCATCGCCATACTCTCCGACACTTTTCTCCCGCCCACCGATGCGCACCTTAAACGAACTACTGCCGCCGTCCATCAACCCCGCCTGGTCGTAGCGGCCGCACAGCCTCCAAATGGCTGGAGCGCGAAAGCGCTCCAACAGGGAGTTCGCCTCGGCCGGTGTGATCTGCCCTCTCTGGGAAAAATTGCCCTGCTTCCAAACAACCGAGCCGTCTGCACCGACCCTCACTTCTTCGTTCCAACGCTGCAGTTCTACGAAATCTCCATTCGTCACGGTTGCTGGAGGCACGCGTTCATTGGCAGATGGACACTCTGAGCGATCCAATCCCGTCGTAGAGATCGAAACGACCTGAACTTGTCCTGCTCCATCTAGCACCGATTTCGTCACGGGCTGGCTATGGTCGTATCCATCGTCAGGTGGATTGAGCTGGAAGTGAAATGTGACGGTGTAGGCTGGCCCTGCAAGTTCTGGTTTCGGCTCAACGCGCCAGGCCTTCACGTTTTCTACTGCGATTCCTTGCAACATCACAGGACCAGAGAGGGGTGTTACATCGACAGTTCGACCTTCCGGTGTCTGCCGGAAGCTCACTACAACGTCACCCTGAATGTGAGCGAGTCTTGCAATAGGAGGATATTTCAGTTCCGGGAGGGAATCAGGTACGACCGTCTGCGCATGACAAACACCGAAAGTCGTAGCAAACAGCGCTAGCAAAAGCCATGGCCGTATTCTCGACATATCGGGAACCTCTTCTATCTGAGACCCATTCGCTTATCCGATAACTCGGGGACAGACGGGACATTCGCAAACTTTTAGTAAGAATATTAAACCCGGTCTTTCCAATATCCAGGCCGCCGGTGTCCGTGGGCGATGGCCAGGATTCTGACCACTGATTTCCTTTCGTGGTAAATCACCGCATAGGGAAAACGACGGAGAACAAACTTTCTGGTGTCGAGGTCACTCGTCGGCCATCGCCGGGGCGACGCTAGTACGAGGTCAATCGCTCGATCTATCTCTTCGACAAACTTATCGGCGGCGGCTTCGCTTTGTTCCAGGTACCAACTGATGGAAGACTTGAGTTCCGCGAGTGCGGACGGGTGAATCTCCAGCGACTTAGCGACCATTGAGGAGGGTGGTAATCTGACGCCGCGCCTCTGCCCATGGAATTGGTTTTACTTTGCCGGAATCGAGTTCCTCGATGCGTCTCGCAATTTCGTGTTTCCATGATTCCTCGACCGATGGGTCAACGGTATCGTCGAGGCTTTCCAACAGCGATCCAGCCAAAGCAGCACGGGCTTCCGGCGGGAGAGCCAAGGCCTTTTTTAAGAGTTCGGAAACGTCTGGACTCATGGAGCCATTTTACGCCCGGCAAGCAAATCGAGAGAAAATGTGCAGCCGGTTCCGTCTGTCCCCAGATTTTAAGCATTTCCCTGCGGAGACAAACGGGCATCTTCATAAAATCACGGCCTCTTGCCGAATATCGTTTGCGTTCACCCAAGTGATACGCCCTGGCACGGGCCAATTGTGCTTGTACATCACCATCCTCGGCCTTGCTCTTGAGTTCGGCAATGCTTTGCGCGTATCCGAAGGGCAGTATCGCGACCAAACCGAAAAGGGCACACAACAGGACATGCCATCGAGCAGCGTGGGTAAGGGCTTCTGTTTTCACGCACAGGAGCTTACTCCCGAACTTGCACGACTTCCAAATCGGTATGGTAAACGCGTCATTTGCGTTCGCGATCTGGACGGTTTCGGATTCTGGTCAGGTCACCGGCAAACCTTCAATAATCCAAAGTGCCAGCATTGGCCGACGATTTTCTGGCCGGGCTACACCGCCGCGCTCACTGGGAGAGGCACCGACTCGCAAGTTGCTCCTTCAAAATGATCTCTTTCTCAAACACTAATAAGCAGTTTGGCTTGCAGTTGCTCCTCATAGATACTTCGTTTCAGTTGAACCCCAGAGAAAAAGCCGGACTGGTCGGTCCCACATGGGGCGGGCAAGATGACGCTCTTCCGGCCTTGTGCTAGGGCCCCGAAAATTCTCGTTCCGTTCTTCCAACGCCCTCACTTCACCTTCGCGGCTGCGCTGCGCACGACTACCCATTTGCCTGCGCGCTTCTTGAGGAGATCCAGATAAACAAACTCACCGCTGGTATCCTTCCCGTCCAGGGACCTCTTTTCCTTGACAGTGCCATTGGCCACGGCAACATCGCCGTACACCTGCACGTCGATTGGCCCAAGTTCAAACCACTCAAGTTTGTCATGGAAGGATTTGAAATCGGTTAGCATGGTCTCCTTAGTGACTATCTTGCCCGAGGATGGGACGGTTGCCCAATCGTCGGCAAAGATCTGATTGAGCTTGTCGATATCGCCAGCTATCATCGCATCCCCCATATCCTGTCCGAGCTGCTTGATAGCGTCGACATCGGTCGAATCACTGGCAGGGGCGCTCTTGCCCTTACCCATTGCCGATGCTTCCCGGATGCTACCGCTCGCCCACCATACGAAAGCCGAGAACAAACACAACACTACGAACCACTGGCTGAAAACGCTCTTTTTCATTCTTTTGTCTCCCTCGCGGTGATTGCTGCACACGCAGTATCCGAAAAGGGATAACCGCTGTCCATGACCTCCGAGGTCAAGAATAAAAGCTAGTGCGGATCGTCCACATGCTAGAAAGCGCCGTCAGTCAAGCGATTCAGCAGGATGCGCGTGGCTTCATCTGCGGGGAAAAAACTTTCGATGCGGAGCTCTTGCAGTTCGACGTCGAGCGGCGTGCCCAAGCTAGTGAGGAAGGAAAAGAATCGAAAGGTTGAGTCCTTGTACCTGTAGTTGATGGTTAAGAAGGGTGGAGGAGCGCCATCCAAATCCAGCATGCGCCAGCGGTTCGGCACCTCCGGATAGCTGAGCAACTCATCAAGGAAACGCTTCAACTTCTCGTCTGATGGATTGTCTGCAACTTCCCGATGCAGCCGCCGGATAATGCGTGCGGCGACCACTTCCCAATTTTCGATGAAGGGGCGCAGGCCTTGAGGCTGGAATACAAGACGGACTCCATTATGAGGCGTCCCAGAATCGCAGCCAGGAAAGAGCGCAAGAAAACGCTTTGCGCCCGCATTCATCCTCAGGGTGTTCCAATGCCGGTCCAGTACGACTACGGGATTGGGCTCAAGTTGCGCCATGAGAAGCTCGACTGCGCGGCGCGCCGCTTCTGCCTCGGGTGTGTCGAGATCAGGTGTGTCGAGATGAGCTGTGCCGAGATTGGTGTGACGATAGAGTGGAGCGTAGCCCGCTGCCAACAGCAGCGCGTTGCGCTCGCGCAGCGGAATCTGAAGGGCCTCGGCCAGACGTAGGACCATCTCCCGGCTCGGCTGCGCGCGACCAGTCTCGACGCAGCTCAGATGACGCATCGAAATCTCTGCCTCGAGAGCAAGGTCCAATTGGCTGACGCGCCGAACGCTGCGCCAGCGACGGATCAGAGCTCCAAAACTCGTATCAGGCATTGTAGTGACGGGTCGGGATGCGGGGATCACGGTTCGAATTATAAGAGGAATTATTGTCTGGTGGGCGGAAGCAGGCTTTCAATAATCCAAAGCCAGTGCCGTCCGGCAATTTTCTGTCCACGCTACACTAGAAGAGGCACGGTGCCGCGAGTTGCTCCTTTAAATGACCTATCAAAATGATCTCTTTCTCAAACATCAATAAGCAGTATGGCAAGCAGTTGCTCTTCGTCGATGCTTCGTTTCAGTTGAATCCTGGCGAAAAAGTTGGACTGGTCGGGCCCAATGGGGCGGGCAAGACAACGCTCTTCCGTATGGTGGTCGGCGAGGAAACTCCCGACGATGGCTCGGTCTCAGTTCCTAAGAAGATGACGATCGGCTACTTTCGCCAGGACGTCGAGGAAATGCAGGGCCGTTCGGTTGTGGATGAAGCGATCGCAGGCAGCGGACGCGTCGGCGATCTGCACCACGAACTCGAAGCCTTGCAGCGGGAAATGTCCGACCCTGAAAAAGCTGATGAAATGGACCGCATCCTTGATCGCTTCGGTCACGTTCAGGAGGAGTACGAGCATTTAGGCGGTTACGCGCTCGAATCGCAGGCGCGGGAAGTGCTCCACGGCCTGGGATTCAAAGATGATCAGATTGACGGCGACGTGGGCGCTCTCTCTGGCGGATGGAAAATGCGGGTTGCGCTGGCGCGCGTCCTGCTCGGAATGCCGGATGTATTGCTGATGGACGAACCGACAAACCATCTCGATATTGAATCCATCATCTGGCTGGAGCAGTTTCTCAAATCGTTTCCGGGCGCGCTGCTGATGACTTCGCACGATCGCGAGTTCATGAATCGTCTGGTCTCAAAGATTGCGGAGATTGATGGCGGCGAGATCATCACTTACTCGGGTAACTACGACTTCTACGAGCGCGAGCGGGCGATCCGAGAGAGCAATCAGCAGGCGGCGTTTGCGCGGCAGCAATCCATGCTGGCTAAGGAGCAGCGCTTCATCGATCGTTTCAGGACGCACGCGGCCAAAGCGGCGCAGGTACAGAGCCGCATCAAGGCGCTGGATAAGATCGAGAAGATCGAACTACCAAAAAAACGGCAGGTAGTGAAGTTTGACTTTCGTGTCCCTCCGCGATCTGGCGAACAGGTGGCCGTCCTTGAGAATTTGCACAAGAGTTACGGACCGCGTGTGATTTATGACGGGTTTAGTCTCACGATCCGCCGCGGAGAACGCTGGGCTGTCATGGGGAGAAACGGCGCGGGCAAGACCACGCTGCTCAAGATGATTGCCGGAGCCAGCGCTCCAGATGCCGGAAGCGTGCGGCTCGGCGCGAGCCTGCACATGGGCTACTTCGCGCAACAGGCTTTAGACACGCTCAATTCCGATCTCACCGTGATCGAGCAGTTGCAGCAGGATTTTCCGCAGGACGGTATCGGGGCGCTGCGGAACCTGGCGGGGGCATTCCAGTTCTCCGGCGAAGACACGGATAAGAAGATTCGCGCACTCTCCGGCGGAGAAAAATCGCGGCTGGCAATCGCGCGCATGCTTTTCAATCCGCCGAACTTCCTGGTGCTCGACGAACCGACCAATCACCTGGATCTAGCGACTAAGGAAATGCTGGTGGACGCCCTGAAGGATTTTGAAGGCACCATGATCTTCGTATCGCATGACCGCATGTTCCTTCGCGGTCTCGGATCACGTGTCTTGGAACTGGGCGGTGAGAGCGGCACGGATCGCAATCCCACTGTTTATCCTGGGTCGTATGTTGAGTACGTGCAGAAGCTTGGACATGAGGCGCCGGGGATTTATTCGTAGGTTTTGCGTTCCCGCCCTTCGCGCACAATGGCAACCAGATCTTCGGCCGACAGTTTCACCTTTACGCCTTTCACGTCTAGCGGCGATGCTTTGGATTTTCGTAGAGGCAGAATGCGGAACACGGTCCCATCGCGGCGCCGAATTTCCACCGCTCCATCACGCTCGGCCTCGTCGAGAACCGTAGCAAAATTTCCGCGAGCCTCAGAATAGCTGTAGGATTTCATCGTAGATTAGCCTCCAGTACATCCAATTTCAATTCCCGCGCGCGTTCTCTCAACCCGCCGTCCAGCGTGAGCAGGGGAGCTCGTTGGTTTATGACGCAGGCAAGCACATAGGCATCGTAAGCATAGATGTTCAACCTGCCAGACAATTCCACAGCTTGCTTCAGGCCAACCTCAGCCATGCGAATGGGGATCTCCGCGTAGGCGTCCAAGAGCTGGAACGCTTCCTTGATGCCAATTGCCCGGCGCTTGAACATGGCCGACAATGCGTTCCCAACTTCCCAGTGGACCGAGGCGGGAGCCACCAGAATTGCTCCACGTGTTAGCCGGACAAGGTCTGCTTTTTCCGGCTGCTCTCCGACGACTGCCAAAATCGCGGAGGTGTCGATAACGATTTCCACGAGAACATTATACAACATGTACAATTGTACAACAACAATAAATGAGAGGATTCTACCGATATGGGAGGTGGCCCATTCAAGCCCGGTTTTGGCTTGAGCGGGTTAGAGGATCGTGTCGAAATCTGAAATACCCCACACAACGAACACCGCGTTGTGTGGGCTCACTTCGAGCCCGGAGGGGCAACGCCGTTCATGCGCAGATACTCGACCATCTGCCCATAGTGGTCGTATCCATGAGCAGAAATGAAAGATGCGACGACCGACCGCGTGTGCAGACCGTCGACACCGTCAATAACGGTGTAAGCATTCTCGGGAGTAATCGTCGCGAGCGCCTTGTGTGCATAGGCGAAAGAATCCGCAGCGGCCTTCAGGAGTTGCTCTTTCGTCGTCAGACCGTCAATGCTTTTCGGGTCAACCGGCATCTTCTCCCCGAGAATCTTCGAAGCGAAATAGTAGTTCGCCGTTGTGACATGCGATATTTCCTGCGCGAAGGTGCGAACCCCGTCATACTTTGCGCCCTGCGAGGCCGTAAAGGTTGCCGCAGTAGGAGCAAAGCCGTATTTGTCCGCAGGCATTGCTTGCGCGACTCCCATAAACTCTTGCTCGAAGATGTTCAGCAACTCATTCTGCGCCTGCGCCGGTGACATTTGCGTGCCGGCGGTCACCTTCGCACTTGTTGAACCCATTTGCGCCGAGGCCGCGAGCGTACAGCCTCCTAGAATCAAAGCGATGCAAATATACCGAAGACGCATAGATCACCCCACCAGGAAATTTGCCCAACAGTCTAGCAGACGCCTGCTCCCGTTCGGGTGGACGGGTGGCCCATTCAAGCCCGGTGTGGCTTGAGTGGGTGAAGTCATCGCGTCGAAATCCGAACTTCCCCACACGACGAACACCGCGTTGTGTGAACCACCCGTCCGACGAATCACCTGGATCTTGCGACTAAAGAAATGCTGGTGCACGCCCTCAAGGATTTTGAAGGCACCATGATCTTGTGCAACGGCTCGGCGGGTGGGTATCGAAGCCTTCGTCGCAGATGGAAACCACGCGGCAGAAAAGTGAATCACGAACCGAACATGTACCGAGTTCAACTGCAGAGATCGGAGTTTCCCACAAGCCGACGTCTGGCCCGCCATCGCACACGGCCTAAGACAAACAATGGTAAACTCTAGCGCCAATCTGCTCTCTTGATAAATGCGGAGGACAAGATGCCCACTCCAATTCCGCCATTGCATCCTCCAGACCCGATCCCTGATCCTCCACCCCTGTTTCCTCCAACCTTCGGGCTGATTGGCTCCCACCCGAATTGGCGCACCACTTGGAGGCATATCGTCGCCGGAAAGTTTTCCAGTTCGCCTTACAGCGGCCTTCTCTTCTACGAGCACGGTACAGGCTACGCCGAGTTTTACGACACTGACGGTCAGGGCGGAATCTCATTTCTTCAAAGTCATTCCAACTGGCGGAATAGTTGGACGCATATCGTTTCCGGCATCTTCTACGGAAACGCTCGCACCGGCTTGCTCTTCTACGACCGGGCAGCGGGTTTTGCCGCTATCTACGATTCCTTGGACGGAAATTTAGTTAGCGTCAGGGAGTACTCGGGTTGGCGCACCTCTTGGACCCATATCACGACTATCGCCATCCCTGGTTCTCCCTACTCGGGAGTAGTCCTGTACGATCAGGCGGCTGGCCACGGCGAGATCCACAGTTGCAACGGCTCCGGAGAACTGCAATTGATTATGCAAAGCGACGGCTGGCGCACGACTTGGACCCATGTCGTCGGGGACTCTGTAGCTGGCGGAGCCCTTTTGTTCTACGAAGGCGCGACGGGTTACGGCGAGATATATTCTCTCACTGCCGATGACCTCACCAACTCCACTCTCGGCACGCCTGTCGGCAAGCCAGGCTTGCCGACAGCTACAGACATAATCCCCGGCAACTTTGGATGGTTTGATACCGGCTTCCTCTTTTATGACCGCGCGTCGGGCAACGGAACATTCGTCTACAGCGACTTTATTTATCAAGACATCATAGTTAGCCAGGAAACCTATCCCGACTTGGGCACTAACTGGGACATCATTGTTTCCGGTACGTTCTGGGTGCCCGATCCCGAGGATCTGAAGTTTTTCAACGGATTTAAGAGCCTCCTCTTTTATGACCGTGCCAAGGGTTCCGGTGAGTTCTATTTTCACTATCCTTACGATTCGATTCCCGCTGTGCCCCTCGAAGGATACGTTTCTTCTGGAAGTGTGCTTCCCGGCGAGACCATCAGCTTCTATGTGAACAGCCGCGTTGGACCTTACACAATCAAGATTTACCGCCAGGATCAAAGTGCGGACGGGGTGTTGATGACCACCCTTGAAAACATCCAGCAGTTCCCGCAACCTTTTCCCGTTGCACAATTGGCTTTCAGGGACGGACCCGCTTGGCCGCCGGTCGCCGATTTCGTTATCCCGCGAGATTGGCCCAGTGCCTTGTATCTGGCGCGCGTGGAGACGCCCTCTCTCATACCCGCTCCAGTCAGCGCGGAGGGCGGCGTTTCCGCTCGTTTAGCCGTGCTGAACGGCCCGCGTTATTCGCTGGTTATTCCATTCGTGGTGCGCGCCCTGGTTCCGGGTAGTCAGTCCAAACTTCTTCTCTACATCGCCGACACCACATACTCGGCTTACAACTTCTGGGGCGGCCGAGGCCTCTACGGTCTCATCGGACTGGGTTTTCTGATGTTCACCTCACCTGGCTCTGGTGACTCCAGATTACCCAGGGCTCTTCGTGTCTCCGCAAAACGGCCCTATTTGGATTTCTTTGGGATTGAGCGGTGGCAGCATTGGGAGGTGCCTTTAATCCGCTGGCTCGCGCGGCAAGGGATTGCGGTCGAGCTCTGCACCGCAACCGATCTTCACAAAGATCAGGCAAACCACGCCGGCTTTTTACAAAACTATCGGCTCCTCGTCAGTGTGGGCCATGACGAATACTGGTCAAAGGAGATGCGCGACAACGTGGAGAGCTTTACCGAAGCGGGTGGAAACGTCGCCTTCCTTAGCGCCAACGTCTGCTGGTGGCAAATACGTTTTGATCTCGAGGGTCAGCAACAGATTTGTTATAAGGATTCCACCTTCGATCCCTATACCCAAAGTCATCCTGACCTTGTCACCGTCAATTGGTTTGACCAGCCCGTCAACCGGCCCGAGACAAGTTTGACCGGCGTGAGCTGGTATAACCCGATTACTCCCGCAGTTGTTTACCGCGTCATCCAGCCCGACCACTGGGCGTTCGCCGGTCTAAATTTCGATATCAATTCTTTTTTCGGCCTTTACAAACTCTTGCAAACTGTCGTGGGTCCCGAAACTGACAAATTTCAAGACGGTCCGCTCTATTCGCCTTCTAATTTTTCTAGCCTTGCCGTCACCCCTCCCCTCAGTGACCCCGAAAATAAGGATCCCAAGGCCTCAGCAGGCACTATGGGAACATTCACAAAGGGTAAAGGGCAGGTGTTCACCGTCGGGACTATTAACTGGTCGTTGGGCCTCAGTCAGGACGGAGGATGGAACGAAATTGACCAGATCACGCTGAACATTTTTCGCAATCTGGGGTGAGAGGAGTCTTCGAGAGCTCAAGGCAGAGCAGGAAGCTCTTCCCGTGAATGCCCTTCGGACTCTCGAGAAAATTGGGGAGACGGAACGTTTCCCAGCTTATAGGGCGAATGGAAATTGGTGAACGCCGTCTCCCCCGGTTTTCTCCTCAACGAGACGAATTTTACGCTGCGTGCCGGCTTTGCTGTGCCGCTTGCTCTACGCTTTGCTCTACTACGGATACCTTCTGATGTTGCAGAAGAATCCGGAAGACGAGTCCATGCGTGATTAGCAGCAGGGGCACGATCAACGTCGGGATGAAATACGTGGCACCCAACTGCCCCGCCCTCATCCCAGCATGATTGGCCTGGTAGAAGGCATTGAAGAGATCGGCTGCACCCCAGAGATTGAAGAGCAACGTGATAGCAACGCCGGTCGCACTGGGCAGCGATAGCAGCGCTAGCAAGGCGAGCATCGCGGCAATGATGTCCCCATAGGCGGCGGAACGCGCAAAGACAGACGGCAGGTCCGGCGATACGACCCCTGGCACCAGGAATGCTAATCCGACGAAGCGGAAGCTGTGGAGGATCAGCAGAGGCCGCAACGCTTCAGCCCGTGGCTGGAGGCGGAGTTTCGGCCAGATGTACCGGGCGGCGACGATTCCCCACGCGATGAAGCTGAAGGCGATGCTGACGAAAAAAGCGAGTTGTGTTTGCACAAATTCCTCCTGTTAAGTTTCCGGCTAGGTTTCCAGCCATTGCGGTCGGCTGGTGGCAGAAGTTCCCTTCTTGTTGACCGACGCTGCGGACTTGGCGCGGTCGCCATATCGAGGTTACTGGAATGCAGCTGGGTTCAGCGCTCGCAGCGGCGTCAGCGGCCCGACGGGAATGTACTCGTGATCGATCAAGTGTGCTTTCGCGAGCGGCAGCGTTTCCATCAGTTCCCGCGCCTCGTCCTCGGTCTTCGCATCCACCAGCAGGATGACGCCTTTGCCATCTCCGCGCGAATACCACTCGCGAATTTTCCCGTCGAGATAGAGCCTTACCGTCGCCTTAATCTCGTCCGGAATCAGCGCCATGATTTGTTGAACGGTTGCGCCCTGCCTGGGAGTCTGAATCACAAACACCGCGGTGGTTTTGGGTATGGCCCCGGCGGGCAGACCTTGGCTAGCCTCGGATTGCGATTGCGCGAAAGACAGGGCTGGAAGCGCTGCCATCAGCAGAGGGATCATGAAGTTCATTGTGGTATCCTCCGATTCTCTTTTAATTTGGTACCAATGAGTACCATGGAAGAAATGGTACCATTCAGTACCACAGCCGTCAAGGAGCGGAATGAATAAGACATCGAAGTCAAAACGCCGTCAGGAGAGCAGCGATGAAACCCCGGCGCGCGAGCGCATCCTCGAGGCGGCGTTTGCGGCGTTCGTGAAGAACGGCTATGCAACCACCAGCACGCTTGAGATCGCGACGCGTGCGCGCGTTTCGAAGCGAGAGCTTTACGCGCTATTTGGCAACAAACAGAAAATGCTGATCGCCTGCATCAGCGGGCGCGCCAAGCGATTTGACGTGCCTGCGGACCTGCCCGCGCTGCGCGATCGCGAGACCCTGGAGCAGGTGCTGGCTTCTTTTGGGACGAAGCTCGTCAGCGAGGTAAGCGATCCAACGGTCATTGCGGTATTCCGACTGGCGATCGCCGAGGCGGTCCAGGCTCCTGAAGTGGCGCGTGCGCTCAACTCTATCGGACGCGAAGCAAGCCGCGCCGCCCTGCGTAAAATCATGGCCGAGGCCGCGGCGGCGGGACTGCTCACGGGCCATCCCGCCGAACTTGCCGGGCAATTCGCCGGACTGCTCTGGCGCGATTTAATGGTCAGCCTGCTGCTCGGCGTCGCCGAGCGACCGAACCCTCGCGAAATCACGGAGCGTGCCCGCGAAGCGGCAGCCGCCTTCCTGCAACTTCATCCGCTACCGAATGACGCGCCGGGTGCCCAACGCCAACGCCAAAGAGTCCGGAACTAGGCTACGTCTTTCTAGTTTGAGTGTGCTGGAACTGGGCGGCGAAAGCGGCTCGGACCGCAATCCTACTTTTTATCCTGGGTCGTACGTTGGGTACGTGCAGAAGATTGGACACGAGGCGCCTGGGATCTATTCGTAGGCGCTTTGCAGCCCTTTGTACAACGACCGGCCGCTCGACTAAGGCTATTGAGGGATGACTATTGGGATTGGATTTGGCGGTGCCGATAGATGTGCCAATAGCGCTGGCAACTGAGCGTAGGCTGCATCGATCGCATTTCGATCGTATGTGTTTGGAAAATTCATGTGGCCAACTAGGTTTCGTGGCACTCGAATCCCCTCGAGCGTGACGATCCATTGGTTGGTCGTCGGCACAACAGGCGAGATCAGGTGACTGTTTGCCCGCATTATTTCGGTCAAGTCACTAAGAAAAACGAGATGGATGTCGTGAATGCCGGGTGAGGCATTGTGAGGATTCGCCACATAGCTTTTTCGAAAACGCTGAGCGTTGCCCACTATTTTCGGGTCAACGGCGACCGACCACCAGTTTGCGCTGAGTTGTGCGCTTAACACCGAGTGGATGACAATTCGAATCGTGTTCTCTATGACGAACAATTTCCAATATATTTCGGCACCCACGTTTCGCCCGCAGCGGGCAATCCGGTCTGGTCGAAATGCAAACTGCCGGAAATCGCGCATCCGAGGCATGCGTTTTACTTGCTCTTCTTTCCCTTTCGAGCAGCATAAAGACTTTGGCCCACTACAGCGGCTGTTGTTCCCAATAGGTCAGCGATCTCAACATTAGTGAATCCTGCAATGCTTAACTCGCGGGCTTTCGCTGTGGTATTTGCGGGCTTCACATTTTGTAGAAGCAACAATGCCAGCAGCCGTTCGACACGCTCTAACCCGGCGATGGATTCGTCTCTCATCGTGCTCCGCCCTTCTTACGAAGATTGGACGTGAAGGTTCTGACCGCTTGCACAGATGTGTTGAGTACAGCTGCGATCGTTTGATTGTCTACACCTGCCATTTTCAACAACCGCGCTCGCTCCGTAGTGCTTTTTTCGACACCCACTTGGATGCTCACGACCTTGATGAGCACATCCAACTTTTCGTTCAACCGGGTTAACAATTTCTCTTCATTGCTGTCTGTCGGCATTTTGTCCCCTCCTCTACAAGTCAGACCTCAAATGCTTTCGGATACGCCAATCTCAGGCGGTACGTGTCGGTCATGTCAATGACCCCATGATAGACTTCGCGTTCCGTTATAGCTTTCGCCGTTGCCAACCGTGTCATCAGATCCACGATGCTCTCTTTAATCTCCTCTTCATACTGGACGAAGAAGACCTGTGCTGGGCTACCGAATAGACGCTGTATCTGATCGCCATTCTTCCCCATCTTCCCCGGAACGAGTGGCCCGGTAGTCGCTGGACCCTTTAGCGCGAACGCCGCTCTCTTTCTTTGCCCATTGATCGTAACCCGCGTTGTGAAGATGTCATTCGACTCGCCACCCCAATCCTTAGGGTCGAGCTTCTCTCCGAGTAGCTCGACGATGCCCCCTTTAACAACGGCCTCCGGCAGGCGCGGAGGCGACATTGTCTCTGGAACGCTCTTTACCGACTTCACTTTCTCAAATTCCTTGACATCGTCCACGTAGACAGTTTTGACCTTGGGTCTGAAAGGTGACTTGATCGTTATGGTAGTCCCCACGACTTTAATATTCGGTCTCGACTTCGTGTGGTATGCCTCACGCTTCTTTTTATTGTTAGCCAGCTTCAATGCCTCTCTGACGCGGTGTTGATCCAATTTCGCATACGCAGTTGTTTTTCGACCGTTCTCAGCAATTCGTTCTTGCGTAAAAGCGAGGTTCACCAGAGGTTTTCCAATTTCCGTGACACGCTTGGCCGTAATTGTCTTTTTGAATTCAGACGAGAGTTTCGCTGCAAGCTCGCCGACAGATTTCACGCGTTTCTTGCCAAAATTAACCGCTCTTGCGAGAGCCTGCCGTGTTGGCGCGTTCTCAAGCAGGTCGGCGAGATTGTCGATCTGATCTCTCCTGTGCGACGCGCTGTCGGAGACGTTGAGAACCATTTACTTCTTTCCCTTCGCAACCGGCCTCAAGAAACTGTTCACGTCTGTCTTGCTCTTGCTCAGCATCTTCGCGATGTCGCCTTGAGCGACATTCATAGAATGAAGCTGAATCATCAGAGCCTTCTCCAGCAGCTCGATCAGCCGTCCTGTGCCATCACTTGTCATTCCTGTTACCCCTTCCCCCGCGATTTCTTGGCCGTTCTTTTCCTTGCCGCGGGCAAGTTCTGAGCTGACCGCGTCGCGGCCAGCAGCGCGATTACCGCATCAAGGCGCTTAACCACTTCGGAAAATCCAATCTCCGCCATCACTCCTCCGATTTCGCAGACTTCTTCGCCAATTTTGCGATCCGACCTACTCGGTTCATGTCCAGCCCGACAGCTTCACGAATCTGAGTTTGGGGAACGCCCCTGGAGGCCATTTGAAAAATGAGCAAGTCTTGCAGGGTTGCAAGAATTTGAGCCTGAATATCTTTGTCCATCACACAACTCTCCTCACTTCGATTTGCCCTCGCGCGCTTCTTTTCTAATTTCCGCAAGCCGGACACTCACAGCTTTCGGCGTAGACCCTACGACCTCCGCGATCTCCGATTGACCGAAGCCCGCCTTGTCTAAGATGGCGATCTGCTGTTTCTGCCTGAGCGGCTCCAAGTTAACGAGCAACAGAGCTCTCAACGATTTTTCCAGTTCAGTCCTCGGTTCTTCTGCCATGGGCACCTTTTGACCTCCGCTTCTTCAGATTCGAGACCTCAACACTCACCGTTCCCACCGTTGTGCCAACCAGCTGAGCGATTTCTTGGCGGTCCATCCCGGCATCAGACAACAGCTGAATCTGTTGACCCTTCGCCTTCCCTTGTGTAAGTGCGAGTGCGAGCAGACGACGGACTATCCTCAACTCGTTCTCGAGTTTCGTTTCCCAATCTTGCTTTGCCATTGCGACTCCCGCCCGAGGTTCGGCCCTGCAAAATTGGAACACGTTGCACGGTTAGTTGTCAAGCACTTTGTGTTTAATTTGTGATATTATTATGTCGATCAGTTCGCAATAATTACCTCTAGAAGTCGGTATCTTCGTGACAATTAGTTTACGCCTGATCGTAATCCTAATTGTCTGTGATCCACTGAGAAATTTAATTATGGAATAAACTACGTGTTTACAGACATATATGTGATGTCATTATCATTGCAATTACAGACAGTTAGAAAACTGCAAATCTTATTCAATTAAAATAGTGATATTACGACCATCACATCTAATCAAGTGTTGTCGTGTAATTAATTGTGTTCGCCATGCATTCGCCTGTGTCAAAGCCGAACCTCAGGCCGGAGTCGCAATGGCAAAGCAAGATTGGGAAACGAAACTCGAGAACGAGCTGAGGATAGTCCGTCGTCTACTTTAGAAGCCGATGCCCCACGTGCTCAAACATGCGTGGGTGCCCCGGCCTTGCGTTTTGTGCAAGGGCGGGTGCGATGCTGTCGATATCGTGGGGTTTATCGTGCCCGAGGGTCCGCATCGAACGTGCAGTACGCATCATCTGCACTAAAGTTGAACGGCGGACGAAGATTAGGCCCCGGAAATCGGGCCGCGCAAAAAGCGTCACTGCAGGAGCACGTGGTACCCGCCCCTTCGGCAAGCTCAGGGCGGGCTCTTGCTCCGAACGCAAGAGCGGGGCACCCACTTTGTTGTTGCTGTCAGCAGGATCAAAAGGCTGGGCCACCCGCCTCAATGCTTCTTCCACATTGCAAACGCCTTTTGCATGCGCGGATCGGTAAAGAGTTTCACGCAAACTTCGCGCTCGACCGGCCCAGCCACCACACAATGCAGGTCCGTCCGCCGGGCTACCTCTTTCGCCGGGATACTAATCTGTGAAACGAACCGGCCCGCATCGGCAATCGTGGCGCCAAAGACCAGTCGGTCCAGGCCCGACCAGAGAGCGCAGCCCATGCACATGGCGCACGGCTCGCACGTCGTATACAGGGTGTAGCCTTTGAGGGATCCAGAGCCGAGCTTTGCGCAAGCGAGTCGAATTGTCAGGGTTTCGGCATGCGCGCTGGGATCGTGGTCGGGACCCACGCGGTTCACCGCGCGCATCAGCCGCTCACCGGTAGCTGTGCTCACAATGTCTGCGCCGAAGGCCATCGGATGATCCGTGCTCAGCGTCTCGGCCGTGAAGGTAGCCACAGATCGCATCCGCTCGCGATCAATTGCGCTCACGTCGTCCGCAGCCAACACGTGTGTGGACAGAATCCCTGTGCTGAAGGACGCCACGCCAGCCTGCACCAGAAAACTTCGCCGATTTATATTCATGCGCTCTTCTCGATTGCGGTCATGCGGAGATCATACAGCCTGGGCATTCCCCTAACGTTTTGCGGTCTTCGAAACGTGGGATTCCACGACTCCCGCCCTTTAGGCTCCAACTGAGAACTGGGAACCGAGAACTGAGAACTGGTTTTCATCACCATCCACTCGTACCGCCGTCACAGACAAACCACCACAAGCACTGCGACACTACCGCTGAATTGTGCCCGCCTCCTGAGACGGACATCACAACCGCTTTCTTTGACAACGCGAAATTGCAGACATCGGTGACCCAAAAACACCCTCAAAAACCCGCCAAATCGATGATCCGGCCCCTTAAGTCCTTTAGTTTGATGGGTCTGGAGTTAACTATCCTGAAATGAATAAGTTAC
>Ga0070731_10001181_pt1 | contig 28272 bp, 20 predicted proteins | sample Coa_R1_2_FD_66448 | JGI IMG/M metagenome (GOLD analysis project Ga0070731, IMG submission 66448) | Surface soil microbial communities from Centralia Pennsylvania, which are recovering from an underground coalmine fire - Coalmine... | ecosystem: Environmental > Terrestrial > Soil > Unclassified ... | reverse complement strand
CGTGTGGGCCTGCCACACATCGATCAGCGCCTGCTCGGGTGCGGTGAATTTCGGCATCGGCCGCTTACGTCGTATGCGACGTTGCCGGCAGCGCCGCGAGCGCCGTCGCGATCGCGTCGTCGACCTCGTTCATCCAGACGAAATCGACCTGCGCGCGCGCGTCGGCGGGAATGTCCTCGAGATCGCGCTGATTGCGTGCAGGCAGCATCACCGTCTTGATGCCGGCCCGTAGCGCCGCGAGCACTTTTTCCTTGACGCCGCCGATCGGCAGCACCAGGCCTCGCAGGCTGATCTCGCCGGTCATCGCGACGTCGCTTCGCACCGGTCGCGACGTCAGAAGCGACGTCAGCGCGACGAACATCGCCACGCCCGCGCTCGGTCCGTCCTTAGGCGTTGCACCGGCCGGCACGTGCACATGGATGTCCGATTTCTCGAGCGATTGCGCATCGATGCCGAGCGATGCCGACCGCGCCTTGACGAGCGACAGCGCTGCCTGCGCGCTCTCCTTCATCACCTCGCCGAGTTGCCCGGTGAGAATCAGCTTGCCGGTGCCCGGCGTTTTCGCGGCCTCGATGAACAGGATGTCGCCGCCGACCGGCGTCCACGCGAGTCCCGTCGCGACGCCGGGAATGCCGCTGCGCATCGCGACCTCGGCCTCGAACTTGCGAGCGCCGATGATCGCGTGCAAGTCGTCGGGACCGACGACGGTCTTCTGTGCGCTGCCTTCGGCGATGCGCACGGCGACATGGCGGAAGACATGGCCGATCTCGCGTTCGAGATTGCGCACGCCCGCCTCGCGCGTGTAGTCGAGAATGATGGCGAGGATCGCCTCGTCGGTGATCTCGCATTGCTCGCTCGTGAGCCCGGTCGACTTCAGTTGGCGCGGCACCAGGTAGCGCTTCGCGATCTGCAGCTTCTCCTGCGCTGTATAGCCGGGAAGCGGAATGATCTCCATGCGGTCGCGAAGCGGCCCCGGAATCGTATCGAGCACGTTCGCCGTGCAGATGAACATCACCTTCGACAAATCGAACGGGACCGCGAGGTAGTTGTCGCGGAACGTCGAGTTCTGCTCGGGATCGAGCACCTCGAGCAGCGCCGACGACGGGTCGCCCTGGAAGCCGCCGATGCCGAGCTTGTCGACCTCGTCGAGCATCATCACGCAGTTGCGGCTTTCGACCTTGCGAATGCTCTGGATGATGTTGCCCGGCAGCGCGCCGATGTAGGTGCGCCGATGCCCGCGGATCTCCGCTTCGTCGTGCACGCCGCCGAGGCTCACGCGCGCGAACTTGCGTTTCGTCGCGCGCGCGATGCTTTGTCCGAGCGACGTCTTGCCCACGCCGGGTGGCCCGACGAAGCACAGGATGGGGCTGCGGCCTTCGGGATTGAGCTTGCGCACGGCCAGGTATTCCAGGATGCGCGTCTTGATCTTCTCGAGACCGAAGTGATCCTCGTCGAGGATCTTGCGCGCCTCGGCGATGTCGATCGGCGGTTGCTCGGGCACCGCCCACGGCAGCTCGATCAGCCATTCGAGATACGTCCGAACCATCGAGTATTCGGCGGCCGCCTCGGGCATCCGCTCGAGCCGCTTCAGTTCCTTGCGCGCGACCTTCTCGACCTCCTCCGGCATGTGCGCATCGGTGATCGACTTGTCGAGATCGGCGATCTCCGCGTTGCCCTCATCGCCTTCGCCGAGCTCCTTCTGGATCTGGCGCATCTGCTCGCGCAGCAGGTGCTTGCGATTGACCTCGGTGATCGACTCGCGCGTGCGCTCGCCGATGTCGCGCGAAACCTTCAGCACCTCGATCCGATGTGCGAGCAGCGTCAGAAGCTTGTCGAGCCGCGCCTTCAAGTCGAACGTTTCGAGCAGCGACTGCTTCTCCTCGACGCTCACGTCCATCAGGCCGGCGATGAAATCGGCAAGCCGCGACGGCCCCTCGACCGCCTGCAATGCGGCGACCATTTCCTCGGGCACCTGCGGCAGAAGCTGCAGGATCTCGGTTGCGCGATCCCGCAACGCTCGCGCGCGGCCCTCGATCTCGGCGTCGATCTCGGTCGTGTCGTCGATGAACTGCACCCGCGCGACGGCAAACGGCCAGCCTTCGAGGAACTGCAGCACGCGGAACCGGCGAAGCCCGCGCGCGATCGCGTGGTGCAAGCCGTCGGGCGTGGTGATGTAACGCAAGACCGTCGCGCTCGTCCCGACCCAGTGCATGTCCTCAGGGCCGGGCTCCTCGACGTCGGGCTTGCTCTGCAAAAGCACGCCGAGCGGACGCTCGAGGCGTACCGCTTCCTGAGCAGCAGCGCGCGAGCGATCACGTCCGACGGTGATCGGGAACACCGCGCCCGGAAACATCACGACGTTTCGCACCGGCAGAATGATCAGCGCGTCCTCGGGCAACGGCCGTGTGGCGGCTTCGGGACGTGTCGGCGCCTGGCTCGGGGGCGAGTCATTCGGTGCACGGCCTTCGGCCGAGAGCGGAGCGGGGTTCGCGTTGGTTTTTTCGTTCATCTCAGTTGTGAAGGGCCGTCCCCGAGCAACTGAGTGCGACCCCTTCGGGGCAGCGAGCCAAGCGAGCGTGGGGGTCCTTCATCGTGTCATTCGATTCTGCGCAGGCGCAGCACCAGACAACCATGGGTAAGCTCTGGCGCGCCGCTTTCGAATCGACCATCGGGAAGTGCAATCCGGCGCTCGAACGCGCCATACGGAATTTCGAGATGGCGAACGACGAGGCGGCCGCCCGCGAATGGCAACGCGCGCTGGCCGCGCACGAACAGCGCGCCTTGTTCGTTCGTCACTTGCACGCGATCGGCCGGCACGCCGGGCATCGCAACGACGATCACGATCTCGCGCTCGTTCTCGTACATGTCGACCGGCGGCTCCCATGCGGGTCGCGACGAGTCGAGACGAAAAAAGCGTCGTTGCAGCCGCTCGGCCTGGTCGAGCAGATCGCAGGCTTGCGCCCAAAGGAAGTCGCCCGGGTCAGATCTGTGCATGCGTCGCGATCCATTGCATCAGTTGCGGTAGCGACAACGCGCCGGACTGGCGCGCGATCTCGCGTCCGCTGCGAAAGGCGATCAGCGTCGGGATACTGCGGATGCCATAGCGCGAGGCGATCGCCGGCGCCGCCTCGGTGTCGAGCTTCGCGAGACGAATGCCTGGCGCGACGCGCGCCGCGGCCTCCTCGTACGCCGGCGCCATCATCCTGCACGGCCCACACCACGACGCCCAGAAATCGACGACCGTCGGCGCATCGCCCGTGACCTGGCGATCGAAGTCGGAACCTGACAGCGCGAACGGCCGCCCGGGAAAAAGCGGCGCCTTGCAGTTGCCGCACGTGGCACCGTCGCCGAGGCGCTCGCGCGCCACGCGGTTCGTCGTCGCGCACTGCGGACAGGCGACGCGAAGGCTCCCGGGCGACGAGGTGTCGCTCACGCGAGGCGCCGCAAGGGCCGAAGAGGTCCGCGCATGGGCAACAGTATGAGGCCCGCGCGGGCTTATTCAAGCCGCAGAAAAGAGGCCAGCAAAAAGGGGCCAGGCTCGCATTTCCGCGAACCTGCCCCCTTTTACTGCTGAAATGCGAGCCTGGCCCCTTTTCTGGGTCTTTTCCTCGTCTCGGACCCTAAGTTACGCGGCGCACTCCATTACGTCGCCGATGCGGCTTTCGCCGTCCCACGTCTCGAGACGGACCGAGAAGCCCCACAGCCGGCGCAAATGCGCGACGACCTGCGCCGCGGCGTCGGTGAGCGGGCGTCCGCGCCGGCGATGGTGGCGAAGCGTGAGCGAGCGGTCGCCGTCGCGGTCGTACCGGATCACCTGCACGTCCGGCACGCGCATGTAGTGCGCGTGCTGTTCGGACAGGAGCTTCCGAACGCGTTTGTAACCGTGCTCGTCGTGAATGCTGTCGACGACCAAATCGCGCTCGCTCTCGTGGTCGGCGATCGCGAACAGATGGAATTCACGGATGAGCCTCGGCGACAGGTATTGGCCGACGAACGACTCGTCCTTGAAGTTGCGCATCGCGAAGTCGAGCGTCTTCTGCCAATCGCCGCCGGCGATGTCGGGAAACCACGCCCGATCCTCCGCGGTGGGCTTCTCGCATATGCGTCGCAAGTCGCTGAACATCGCGAAGCCGAGCGCATAAGGATTGAGGCCGCTGTACGCCTTCGAGTCGTACGCGGGCTGCGCGATCACGTTCGTGTGGCTCTTCAGAAACTCGAGCATGAAGCCGTCGTCGACGAGCCGCTTCTCGTGCAGGCGATTGAGAATCGTGTAGTGCCAGAACGTCGCCCATCCCTCGTTCATCACCTTCGTCTGCGCCTGCGGATCGAAGTACTGAGCGAGCTTGCGAACAATGCGCACGAGCTCGCGCTGCCACGGCTCGAGCTTCGGAGAATGCTTTTCGACGAAATAGAGGATGTTCTCCTGCGGCTCCGCCGGAAAATGCTCGCTCCTGGGCTTGCGCTTCTCGCGGGTTATCGTCGGCACCGTGCGCCAGAGATCGTTGAACTCGCGCTCGCGATGCGCTTCGCGTGCCTTGAGCCGCTCGGTTTCCGCCTTCAACGTAGGCGCCGCGGGGCGGCGATAACGGTCGACACCGTGCGCCATCAGCGCGTGGCACGCGTCGAGCACTTCCTCGACCGCCTCGGCGCCATGGCGCTCCTCGCATTCCATCACGTAGTGGCGCGCGAAGACCAGGTAGTCGAGGATCGCCTCGGCATCGGTCCATTGCCGGAACAGGTGGTTGCTCTTGAAGAACGAGTTGTGGCCGTAGCAGGCGTGCGCGATGACGAGCGCCTGCGTCGTCATCGTGTTCTCTTCCATCAGGTACGCGATGCAGGGGCTCGAATTGATGACGATCTCGTACGCGAGGCCCTGCATGCCGCGGCGATACGCCTGCTCGTTGCGAATGAACTCCTTGCCGTACGACCAGTGCGGATAGCCGATCGGCAACCCGCTCGACGCGTAGGCATCGAGCATCTGCTCGGAAGTGATGATCTCGACCTGATTCGGATAGGTGTCGAGGCCGAACTCGGCCGCGACTTTTCCGATCTCGAGGTCGTAGCGCTCGATCAGATCGAAGTCCCAGTCGGCGCCGTGCGAAATCACGCTCATTGCGATTCTTTCCTGAAGAGCTCGCGAAACACCGGATAGATCTGGTCGCGCTCGGAGGCCTTGCGCATCGCGAGGTTGTCCGTCGAATCGGCCACGCGCTCGTATTCGGACCATAGCGCCGACACGTGATCGATCGAGTTCGACGAGGCGAGTTCCAGATAAGCGTAATAGCGGGTCGCCGGCAATAGCTTCTCGCGCAGGAACCGCGCGCTTCGCGCCGGGTCCGCGCCGAACGCGTCACCGTCCGAGGCTTGTGCGCAGTAGACGTTCCACCCGCGCGCATAGCGCTCGGCGCGAATCTTCTCGGCCAGATCGAGCGCCGAAAACACCACCGTGCCGCCCGATCGCGTGTCGTGGAAGAACGTGTCCTCGTCGACTTCCTCGGCGTCGTCGGTGTGGCGGATGAACACGAGATCGACCTGCCCGTACTTGCGCGTCAGGAACAGATACAACAGCGTGAAGAAGCGCTTCGCGAGGTCCTTCTTGTCCTCGTCCATCGATGCCGATACGTCCATCAGGCAGAACATCACGGCGCGCGCAATCGGCTCGGGCCGCATGACCCGATTGCGATAGCGCAGATCGGGCTCGTCGATAAACGGCAGCTCGCCGCGGCGGCGTCCGATTCGCTCGAGCTCGGCGTAGATCTCTGCCGCGCGTTTCGCATGGCCCGTCGCGGCCGCGGTCCCGAACTCGGCTTCGAGCTCGGCGATCGACTGCGCGAGACTTCCGCCGAGCGCGATCCGTCGCGCGAGCGATTGGCGCAGCGTACGCACGATCGCGAGATTCGCCGGCACGCCGGTTTTCGCGTAGCCCGCGCGAACGCTTCTCTTCTGCTCGGTATGTCCGAGCTCGGTCCGCGCGAGATTCGGGAGCTCGAGGTCGTCGAAGAAGATCTGCATGAACTCTTCGCGCGATAGCGAGAACACGAATGCGTCCTCGCTCTCGCCTTCGCCCGCGCTTCCATTGCCGCCGCCGCCTCCGCCCCCCTGCGGCCTGGGAATGTGATCGCCCGCGACGAATTCGCGGTTGCCCGGCAGCACGAACTCGCGATCGCCGCCGTGTGCGAAGCCGAACGACGGCTCGGAGATGTCCTTTTTCGGCACGCGTACCTGGCCGCCCTGCTCCATGTCGGCGAGCTTGCGCTCGCCAACCATCTTGCGTACCGCGTCCTGAATGTGCGACTTGTAGCGCCGCAGGAACCGCTCGCGGTTGACGGCGCTCCTGCCACGGCTGCTAGGTCGACGGTCGATCAAATGAAGCATGGCTCGTTCCCCGTCGTCGTGGCCATCGTTACGAGGACTTGTGCACGCGCAGATACCACTCGGCGAGCAGGCGAACCTGCTTCTCGGTGTAGCCCTTCGCGACCATTCGCGCGACGAAGTTCTGGTGCTTCTCCTTTTCGTCCGCGGATGCCTTGGCGTTGAAAGATATGACAGGCAACAGGTCCTCGGTGTTCGAGAACATCTTCTTCTCGATCACCTCGCGAAGCTTTTCGTAGCTGCTCCACGCGGGATTGCGTCCGGCGTTGTTCGCGCGTGCACGAAGGACGAAGTTGACAATCTCGTTTCTGAAGTCCTTTGGATTCGCGATGCCCGCCGGCTTCTCGATCTTCTCGAGCTCGGCGTTCAATGCCGCGCGGTCGAAGCTTTCCCCCGTTTCCGGATCGCGGTAGTCCTCTTCCTGGATCCAGCAATCGGCGTACGTGACGTAGCGGTCGAAGATGTTCTGCCCGTATTCCGAGTAGGACTCTAGATACGCGGTCTGAATTTCCTTGCCGATGAACTCGGCGTAGCGCGGCGCGAGATACCCCTTGATGTGCTCGACGGCGTGGCGTCGCGTTTCGTCCGGCAGGTCCTCGCGCGCGAGCCGCTGCTCGAGCACGTACATCAAATGCACCGGGTTCGCGGCAATCTCCGTCTGGTCGTAGTTGAAGACGGCCGAGAGAATCTTGTACGCGAAGCGCGTCGACATACCGGTCATACCCTCGTCGGGTCCCGAGTAATCCCGATATTCCTGAAGCGTCTTCGCCTTCGGATCGACGTCCTTCAACGTTTCGCCGTCGTAGACGCGCATTTTCGAATACAGGCTCGAATTCTCGGGCTCCTTCAATCGCGTCAGCACCGAGAACTGCGCCATCATCTCGAGCGTGCCTGGCGCGCACGGCGCGCCCGACAGCGACGAGTGCGCGAGCAGCTTCTCGTAGATCTTCACTTCCTCGGACACGCGCAGGCAATACGGCACCTTGACGATGTAGATGCGGTCGAGGAACGCCTCGTTGTTCTTGTTGTTGCGGAACGTGTGCCACTCGGATTCGTTCGAGTGCGCGACGATGATGCCGCTGAATGGAATGGCCGAGAAACCTTCGGTGCCCTTGAAGTTGCCTTCCTGCGTCGCCGTGAGCAGCGGGTGCAGCATCTTGATCGGCGCTTTGAACATCTCGACGAACTCGAGCAAACCCTGGTTCGCGAGGCAAAGCCCGCCCGAATAGCTGTACGCGTCGGGATCGTTTTGAGACAGGCTTTCGAGCTTGCGGATGTCGACCTTGCCGACGAGCGAACTGATGTCTTGGTTGTTCTCGTCACCGGGCTCGGTCTTCGTGATCGCCACCTGGCGCAGCACCGACGGCTGCACGCGCACGACACGGAACTTCGACAGATCGCCCTCGAACTCCTGCAGCCGCTTCACCGCCCACGGCGACATGATGCCGGTCAGATAACGCCGCGGTATGCAATATTCCTGCTCGAGGACCGGCCCGTACTTCTCGGGATTGAAAAGTCCGAGCGGCGTCTCGTTGACCGGCGAGCCTTTGAGCGCGTAGATCGGCCGCGATTCCATCACGGCCTTGAGCCGCTCGGCAATCGACGACTTGCCGCCGCCGACCGGTCCGAGCAGATAAAGAATCTGCTTCTTTTCCTCGAGTCCCTGCGCCGCGTGCTTGAAGAAGGCGACGATCTGCTCGATCGAGTCTTCCATTCCGTAGAACTCGCGAAACGCCGGATAGCGCCGGATCACGCGGTTGCCGAAGATCCGCCCGAGCCTCGGGTCGTTTCGCGTGTCGACGAGCTCCGGCTCGCCGATGCCCGCGATCATGCGCTCGGCCGCGCTCGCGTACGCCTGCGGGTCGCGCCGGCACAAATCGAGATAGGCTTCGATGCTCATCTCCTCCGCCTGCGTGGCGGAGTAGTTCGAGCGGAACTGTTCGAGGACGCTTGCCATCGTTGATCCCAAAAAAGATGTTGCGAAAACCCGGTGCCGGCTAACTGTCATTGCATGCCGCTTTTGGGCGTACGAAGCGGCTGACAGCTTGGTATTTTTGGGAAGCCCTAGCAACTCACTCGCTTGCTCGATCCGCCACATAAAAGGCGTGGCGGGCGATTCCGGGGATTTCGAGCACTCGACGAACGTACGTCGCAATGCGTCGCATACCTCCGGTCTACTCCATGGTGCATAACGTGTGCCAATGCGCCGACGTTGACAGGTCGCGCGATAGCAAGCCGTTGTTCAAATGGGCTGTTAGCACTCGACATCATCGACCGCTAAAGTTGTCGTCGTCCTGCGAGCGCCGCTTCGGCAATCGGTACGACGAGTGATGCAATCCGGTAGACGTGCATCGGAGGCCCGCCGACAAAGGCTTACCATGCCGCCACGCCTCCATCGGAGCGCGGATCGCTGCCCCCACGAAGCACGCCGCTCGCGTCGCGAACGATCGCGCTCGCGTGCCCGACGATCTCGTCGTACGGTCCGAGAACCTCGACGTCGTGTCCGCGTTCGCGCAGTTCGGCGATAACGGCGGGATCGAAGCGCGATTCGATCTTCAGCGTGTCGCTCGTCTCGCCCCAGGTTCGACCGAGGAGCCAGCGAGGCGCGGCGACCGCGGCTTGCGGATTCATGCCGAAGATCGCGCAGCGCGTGAACACGGCGCTTTGCGTCTGCGGCTGCCCATCGCCACCCATGTTGCCGTAGACCAGGGTCGTGCCGTCGCTCAACAACGACAGCGCCGGATTCAACGTATGAAACGGCTTGCGTCCCGGTTCGAGCACGTTAAGCGCGCGCTCGTCGAGCGAGAAGCTGCAGCCGCGGTTTTGCCAGTTGATGCCCGACTCGCGCAGCACGACGCCCGCGCCATACTCATGATAGAGGCTCTGGATGAAGCTCACCGCGCGTCCGGCGCCGTCGATCACCCCCATCCAGACGGTGTCCGAAGGTTCGCGTCCGCTGCCCCAGGGCGCCGCGTGCCGCCGATCGATCTTCGCCGCCAATGCCGCGATACGCGAAGGCGCGAGAAAATCCTGCGCATCCTCGGTCATGTGCGCGGGATCGGTGACGTGGCGATCGCGAATGGCGAACGCCTGCTTCGCCGCCTCGACGCACAGATGCACGTAATCGGCGCCGTTCGGATCGGTGGCGCCGATGTCGAGCACGTCGAGGATGCCGAGAATCAGAAGCGATACGACGCCCTGCGTCGGCGGCGGGAGGTTGTAGGCGGTCCCGCGCGAGTGCGCGAGCGAGAGCGGCGTGCGCCAGGCCGCGCGATGCTGGCGCAGATCGTCGATCGTGATCGGACTGCCGATCGCCGCGAGATCGCGGGCGAACGAGCGCGCGAGGTCGCCGCGATAGAAGTCGTCGAGGCCCGCGGTGGCGAGTTGCTGGAACGTCGCTGCGAGGCGCGGTTGGAGGAACAGCGTGCCGAAACGCGGCACCTCGCCGCCTTCGAGAAACGTCTCGTCGAAGCCCGGCACGCCGCGAAGTCCGTCGAGCTTCGCGCTCGTCACCGCATGCTGGCTGCGCGTCACCGGGATGCCGTGGCGCGCGTAATGGATCGCGTCGGCAAGAAGCCGCGACAGGGGAAGTCGGCCGCCGAGCGCGTCGCGGCTGTAATCGAGCGCGAGCGACCATCCCGAAACGGTGCCGGCGACCGTGCACGCGGCAATGCCGCCGCGAAACGGAATCGCGGAAAGTCTTTGCTCGCGATAGAACTCGCGCGTCGCGCGCATCCCCGCTGCGCCGCAGGCGTCGATCGCGCGCGGCGTCTCGCCGGGAGAGTGAACGAGCCAGAACGCGTCGCCCCCGATCGAGTTCATGTGGGGATAGACGACGGCGATCGTCGCCGCGGCGGCGACCATCGCCTCGATTGCGTTGCCGCCTTCGCGAAGGACCGCTACTGCCGATTGCGCCGCCAGGGAATGAGGCGCCACTGCCATGCCGCGCATACCCCACGCGGCGGAATTGCTGGTCATTCGCTTCCGGACGTCGACTGCATGGCGTCAAGTGTATGCAGCGTCGCGAAAATGGCAAGCGTCGATCGCGTTTTCGCGCGCGCGAGCGCGCGATGTGCACACGGAAACAACACTCGGACCGCCAGACTTTCGCGCTACGTCAGAACGCGATGCCGCGCGTCGTTGTCGAAACGCGACGGCGGACGCGACTCTTCGCCGCGCGCGTGCCGATTTGATACTGGAGGGATTTCGACCATGCAACGACTGAAGGACGTGATGAGCCGCGACGTCAAGCTCGTGACGCCGGGAACGACGATCCCCGAAGCCGCGCAACAGATGCGCGACGGCGATTTCGGCATGCTGCCCGTGGCGGAGAACGACCGGATGATCGGCGCCATTTCCGATCGCGACATCGCGATTCGTGCCGTCGCCGACGACAAGGGACCGGAGACGCCGGCGACGTGATGTCGTCGGGTATCTGCTGGGCTTACGAGGACGCCCCGATAAATCGAGCCTGGCCCCTTTTCCAGCGTCTCTGACCGCAGACTGGTTCGCTCAGCTCGCCGATCCCGCCATCTCGAGCATCAGCGCGTTGACCCGTCGCACGAACGCAGCGGGATCGTCGAGCTGGCCGCCTTCGGCAAGCACCGCCTGGTCGAAAAGAACCTTCGCCCAGTCGTCGAAATGCGCGTCTTCGTTGCGAAGGCGCAGCACGACCGGGTTCTGCGGATTGATTTCGAGGATCGGCTTCGATGACGGCACGGATTGACCGGCCGCCTTCAGCATCCGCGCCAGGTTCGTGCCGACGTCGTGCTCGTCGGCGACGAGGCATGCCGGCGAATCGGTCAACCGCTTGCTGATCCGTACGTCCTTGACGCGCTCGCCCAGATTTTTCTTCAGCCGCTCGACAAGCGGCGCGAGCTCGCCCGCCTCCTGGTCGAGCGTCTTCTTCTCCGCCTCGTCCTCGAGCTTGCCGAGATCGAGCCCGCCCTTCGCCACCGACACGATCGCCTTGCCCTCGAACGCCTGCAGGTTTCCGACGACCCACTCGTCGACGCGCTCGGACATGAGCAACACCTCGATCCCTTTCTTGCGAAACACTTCGAGATGCGGGCTGTTGCGCGCCGCATTGAACGATTCGGCGGTCACGTAATAGATCTGCCCCTGGCCCTCCTTCATCCGCGCGACGTAGTCGGCGAGCGACACGGACTCTTCGGGCGTGTCGGCGTGCGTCGATGCGTAACGCAGGAGCGCGGCGATCCGCTCCTTGTTCGCATGGTCCTCGCCGATGCCCTCCTTCAGCACCCGTCCGAACTCGGACCAGAACTTCACGTATTTGTCCTTCTCGTTCGCCGCGAGGCCGGCGAGCAGGTCGAGCACCTTGCGGGTCGCGCCGTTCCGAAGCGCCTCGATGTCCTTCGATTCCTGGAGGATCTCGCGCGAGACGTTGAGCGGCAAATCCGATGAATCGACGACGCCGCGCACGAAGCGCAGGTACACGGGCATCAGTTGCTTCGCGTCGTCCATGATGAACACGCGCCGCACGTAGAGCCTGACGCCGTGGCGCGCGTCGCGATCCCAAAGGTCGAAGGGCGCGCGGGCCGGGATGTACAGCAGCAGCGTGTAATCGTGGCGCCCCTCGACGCGCGTGTGGATCCATGCGAGCGGGTCTTCGAAGTCGTGGCCGACGTGCTTGTAGAACGCCTTGTAATCGTCGTCGGAAATCTCGCTCTTCGGCCGCGCCCAAAGCGCCGACGCCTGGTTGACGGTCTCGAGCTCGGTCCCGATCGAAGACTTGCCGTCCTTCCATTCCTCCTTCGGCATCACGATCGGCTGGACGATATGATCCGAGTACTTGCGGACGATCGCCCGAAGGCGCATTCCGGACAGCAGGTCGTCCTGTCCCTCGCGAAGGTGCAGCGTCACCTCGGTGCCGCGTTCGGGCTTGTCTGCCATCTCGATTACGAACTCGCCGGCACCGTCGGACTCCCAGCGCACGCCCTGATCGGGGAGCTCGCCCGCGCGACGCGTGTAGACGCTCACCTTGTCGGCGACGATGAACGACGAGTAGAAGCCGACGCCGAACTGACCGATGAGGTGCGCGTCCTTCTGCTCGTCGCCAGTCAACTGCGAGAAGAACTCGCGCGTGCCCGACTTGGCGATCGTGCCGAGATTGGCGATCACCTCGTCGCGGTTCATGCCGATGCCGTTGTCGGCGACGGTGATCGTGCGGGCTTGCGCGTCGTAGTCGACGCGGATGCGGAAGTCAGCGCCGCCTTCGAGCAGCGCGGGGTTGTGCAGCGCCTCGAAGCGAAGCTTGTCGCAGGCGTCGGACGCGTTCGAGATCAACTCGCGGAGGAAGATCTCGCGGTTGGAATACAGCGAGTGGATCATCAGGCCGAGGAGCTCCTTGACCTCGGCCTGGAATCCCATCGTCTCCCGGGTAGGCGTGTCGTTCATGGGGAAATCCAGCAGACAGTTACAGCGACTAATCGTACCGCTGGCGCCGCTGCCGCGAAGTCTGACACTTCACTTTGGACGCGGGCCAATCCGTGTCTGGCGCTGCGCCTCCGTAAGCGTCGGGTAGCCCGTAGATCGGCGTTCACGAACGCGGAGCGCGTGCGGCATGCTGCCGACCGCCTCTGCACGGAACAAGTCCTTTGCAGCGCTTCAGTCCGCAACGCGCTGCGCACTGGACGACGTCTCCAGCGTCGCAATCGCGTGATCGAGACGCTCGACCGTCACGGGCTTGACCAGATGCAAATCGAAGCCCGCTTCGCGAGCGCGGCGAAGATCTTCAGGCTGGCCGAAGCCGGTCAACGCAATCAGCGAGATCGGACGCGTCGATTGCGCGCGGACGCGGCGCGCGACCTCGTAGCCGTCGATGTCCGGAAGTCCGATGTCGATGATCGCGAGATCGGGCGCGATCTCGCGCGCGAGGTCCACGCCCGCCGTTCCGTTTGCCGCCTCGCCGACCGAATGGCCCGCCATCGCGAGCACTTCGCGCAGCATCTCGCGCGCATCGTCATTGTCTTCGACGATCACGATCCGGCACGGTGAGGCTGCGTGCGATGTCGTCGGCGCGCCGATCAACGCCGCAACCGGTGCCGCCGCCGGAAGCTGCACGGTGAACGTCGCACCGCGCGCGACGCCGGCACTCGTCGCGCCCACAGACCCGCCCTGCAACTCGGCGAGGCGCTTGACGAGCGTCAGTCCGAGGCCGATGCCGCCTTTCGAGCGGCTCGCATCCTGGCTGCCCTGCACGAAGACGTCGAAAACGCGCTCCAGAAGCGCCGGCGCGATGCCCTCGCCATCGTCCGCCACACGAAGCACCGCCGCGTCATCTTCGGAGGCGACGCTGATACTGATATGGCCACGTGGCGGTGTGAACTTGATCGCGTTGTCGAGCAGGTTCGCCAGGATCTGCTCGGTGCGCGTACGGTCGGCACGAACCCACGTCGATTGCGTGTCGAGCGTGACGTTCCGATCGCCGAAACGGCGCGCGCTGCGCCATGCGCCGACCGTCGTCGTCGTGATCGTCGCAAGATCGAAGGTTTCAGGCATGAGGTGCACCTTGCCGGCGATCAGGCGGCTCACGTCGAGCAGATCCTCGATCATCCGCGACATGTGCTTCGTCTGGCGCTCGATCACGCCGCGCGCGTCCGCCGCGGCCGCATGCGTCGCATCGGTCATGCGCAAGATGTGCGCCGCGGCCGTGAGCGCCGCGAGCGGATTGCGCAACTCGTGCGACAGCGTCGCGATGAACTCGTCCTTCGCGCGGTCGGCGTTCTGCAGCGCGTGCTTCTCGCGCTCGATCAACTGCGCGCGCTCGCTTACCGCGGCGTCCGCTTCGCGCAATGCCACTGCCACGTCCGTGACCTCGCGCACGCCTTCGTCGATCTTCGTGCTTCCCGCACGCCCCAATCCGACAGACTGCGCCACGGACGCGAGCGCGGCGATCGGCACGGCAATCCGCCGACCGAGCACCGTCGCGATGGCGAACGCGACGACGATCGACGACAGAACGCCGATGCCCATCAACCACGACGTGCGCCACGCGCCCGCCTCGACGAGCTCGGCGGGAATCGCGAGCCCGATGCTCCAGTCGTATAACTGCGACCGCTCGTACGCGCTGAACGTGTCTTTCCCTTCGACGGTGGGCCCGCGATACCAGCCCTCCGGCGCACGCGAAACGGCGGCCCGGAACGCGGCTCCCGCGCGTTCGCCGGCCGGGCGGGGAGGAATGCGCGCGACGAAATTTCCCCTGGCATCGACGATGCCGCTGATCCAGTCGCCCGGCAGTCGCTGCTGGCGGATCAGATCCTCGAACGAGTCGGGACGCACAATGGCCGTCAGAACGTAGGCGATCCTGCCGTCGACGACGACGGGAACGCGAATCGGTATGCCGGGCGGCGACGCTTTATCGAGCCGATCGACGTTGCCGATGACAACCCCCCGCGTTGTCACCGCGCGCGCGACGCTCTCGGGATCGATGACACGCATACCCGCGTCGGACAGTGGCTTTGCTGCGTCGACGACTTTTTCGCCTGAAGGTCGCGAGAGCGTGATGTCGAGCCATGACGGTTGGGTCACGAGGAGGCGCGCCGCTTCGTCGTGGAACGACGCGAGATCGTTGGCCTGCAAGGCGGGCGACGCCGTGATCGCGAGAACCGTCGCAATCGAGCCGCGCAACTCGGCGTCGACGGCCGTCATCATCGCGCGGGCGCGATCGGTCGCGCCGCGTTCGAATGTCCTGCGATCCTGCTCGACGAGCACGGCTGAAAGGACGAGCGCGAAGGCGAGCACGGGCAGCGCGGCGCCGATCGCAAGCAACAACAGGTGCGCGCGGATGGTCATACCCGGGATGGCGCGAGCGGGGGAGGAAGGCGATGCGGAAAGGGCGCTTCGATCCTGCTTCGCGCGCAGGGACGCCGTCGCGAAGGCGTGACGTTATCATGACGAAAAAATGTCCGCCATACGAGGGCGTGAAAGCGGCCCTGCGACATCCGTGGGACCCTTCATGTCATGAGCGCTGGCTGGCTGCCCCAAGCGGTGAATGTCCCTGCGGACACCGGTCCCCGGGCGAGCTTCAGCGCCGCGCTCATGTTATGGCTCGCTGGAAACGGGTTGCGGCTGACGATCCTCGCGGTGCCGCCGGTGATCGCGACCATTCGCGACGACCTTCACTTGAGCGCGACCGAGGTCGGCCTTCTTTCGAGCATTCCGCCGGCGATGTTCGCGATCGCCGCGCTCGCCGGCTCGCTGCTCGTCGCGCACGTCGGCGTACGCGTCGCGATGGTGGGTGGCCTCGCGCTCGTCGCCACGGGCTCCGCGTTGCGCGGCGCGAGCCCCGGTTACCTCGCGCTGCTCGTGACGACGATCGTGATGTCGTCGGGCGTCGCGCTGATGCAGCCGATCATGCCCACCGCGGTGCGCCAGTGGCTGCCGCGACGCGTCGGGCTCGGAACAGCGCTTTACACGAACGGACTCCTCGTCGGCGAGATCCTCGCGGTGCTGTTGACCGCGCCGCTGGTGCTTCCGCTCGTGCACGGGAATTGGCGTCTTTCGCTCGTCGCGTGGTCGGTGCCGATCGCGATCATCGCCGTCGTCGTCTACGCGTTCGCGCCGCGCTCGTCATCGCCGCGTGCAAAGATCGCGGTACGCGGGAAGTGGCTTCCGGATTGGCACAAGGGGCAGGTCTGGCGCCTGGGTGCGTTGTTCCTTTGCATCAACTCGATCTATTTCGACATGAACGGCTTCGTGCCGATCTATCTCGCGAGCAAGGGACGGTCCGATTTGATCAGCGCGACGCTGCTGGCGCTGAACCTCGGTCAGCTTCCGGCGTCGCTTTTGTTGCTGGCGATCGCCGATCGCCTGGAACGGCGCGCATGGCCGTACCTGGCGGCGGGTGTCGGATTGCTCGCTTCCGTCGCCGGCATCGTGCTCATGCCCGGCTGGCCGGCCATCGCATGGGCGGCGATTCTCGGCTTCTTCGTCGCCGTCGCGTTGATTCTCGGGCTTACGCTGCCGGCCCTCTTGAGCAAGCCCGACGACGTCGCGCGAACGTCGGCCGGCGTTTTCATGCTGAGCTATGGCGGAGCGGTCGCGCTCGCGCTCGTGAGCGGCGCGATCTGGGACACGACCGGCGTCCCTGCACTTGCGTTCGTGCCGCTCGCGCTTTGCGGTATCGCGATGACGGTGATGACGTCAATCATGTGGCGTAGCGACGAGTTGCGCTGAGTGCGCCGCCGATCGCCGATCGACGATGGCGCGCGAATCGACGATCGCCGTGATCGCCGCGATCGCGGGCAACCTCGCGATCGCCGCCTGCAAATTCCTGGCTGCCGCCATCTCGGGAAGCGCGGCGATGCTGTCGGAGGCGATCCACTCGCTCGTCGACACGGGCAACGACGCGCTGATGCTCTATGGCATCAAGCGAAGCGGCAAGCCGCCCGATGCCGACCATCCGTTCGGCTACGGCCACGAGCTCTACTTCTGGACCCTCGTCGTCGGCATGCTGATCTTCGCGCTCGGCGGCGGCATGTCGATCCTGACCGGCATCCTGCATATCGTCAACCGCGTTTCCTCGAAAGCGAGCCTGCTCGGTTATGGCGTCCTTGCCGTCGCCGCGGCGTTCGAAGGCATCTCCTGGTATTTCGGGCTTCGCGCGTTTCGCAAGGAGCAAGGCGGTCGCGGCGTCGTCGAGACGATCCAGGTGAGCAAGGACCCGACGACGTTCTCGGTGCTGCTCGAAGACTCCGCCGCGCTCGTCGGACTCGCGTTCGCCTTCGCCGGGATTTTCATCGGCCAGCGTTTCCGCGTGCCGTGGGCCGACGGCGCGTCGTCGATCGCGATCGGCATTCTGCTCTGCGCGATCGCGCTCGTGATGGTCTACGAAAGCAAGAGTCTCCTGGTCGGCGAAGGCGTCGGCCGCGCGACCGCGCAGGGTCTTCGCGCGCTGATCGCGAGCGATCCCGCGGTCGAATCGATCGGCCGGCTCGCCACGATGTATCTCGGCCCCGACGAAGTGATGCTCGCGCTCGAGATTCGCTTTCGCAGCGACTTTTCGCTTCGCGAGACGCGCGCGGCGATCGGCCGCATGACTAACGCGATCCGCACGCGCTATCCGCGCATCCGGCACGTGTTCATCGATGCGTCGGCGATCGGCGGCGCGACCTGATCTGCTCCGCGTCGCGGTGTCTGGTTCGCGGCGTTTCGGCGGCGGGAATTGTGACTTCGATATGCTGTCGATTTCAATCGGCGCGTTTGGCGTCGATGGTGGTGTGTCGCCGCTCCATGGCGCGGCTTCGCGACCATCGCGCATGACGGAGGATGCATCATGAAATCGGCAATGCCCGCTTCGAGCGAATGGACGAAGGTCATCGGCGGCGCCGCGCTCGGCGTCGTCGCGATGTACATGTTCGATCCCGACCGCGGCAGGCGGCGCCGGGCGATCGTCGGGGACAAGGCCTACAGCATCGTGAGCGATGCGCGCCAGGCGCTTGGCGCCGCCGGACGCGACGCCGCGCACAGGATCGAAGGACTTCGGGCGCGTGCGCGACACCTCCTGACCGACGCGCCGGTGCCTGACGATCTGCAATTGATCGAACGGGTGCGCGCGCGGATCGGTCGCCTCGTTTCCCACCCGCACGCGATCCAGGTCGGCGCGAATCACGGACGCGTGACGCTCTCCGGACCCGTGCTCGCGCACGAAGTGACGCGTCTGTGTGACGCGATACGAAGCGTGTGGGGCGTGACGTCGGTCGAGAACCGCCTCGTCGTCTACGATTCGTCCGAGTCGATCTCCAGCCTGCAAGGGGGAGGAGCCGAGCGCACGCACCGCGCGTTCGAGCGTTGGACGCCGGCCGCGCAAGCCGCGGCGATCATGGGTGGCGCCGCGATGACGATCTGCGGTCTTCGCGCAAGCTCGATCGCCGGCGTTGCGCTCGTCGGGGCAGGCGTGGCGTTGATCGTGCGCGGCGCGGCGAACCGTCCGCTCGTGCGGCTCGCGCAGCGCGAAGAAGGCCGTGCACGACCTGCGCTTCGCCTCGCGTCGACGTCGGACGCGCCGGGCAGCAGCGCGGAAGCCGCCGCGCCCGAATCGGCATGATGCCGCCGATGGATGCGATCGAAGCATTGACCACAAGAGCGAGCCCGGGCGGGCTCACCGATCCTGCGCCTTCCTCGGAAGCGCTCGACCAGATGCTGCGCGCCGCGATGCGCGCGCCCGATCACGGGCGGCTTCGCCCGTGGCGATTCATCATCGTCGAGGGCGCGGCGCGCGAAGGTCTTGGCGACGTGCTGGCCGATGCGCTGCGACGCCGCGAGCCGAACGTCGCCGAGGCAGTGCTCGCGAAAGAGCGCGCGAAGCCGATGCGCGCGCCGCTCATCGTCGTCGTCGCCGCGAAGCTCCGCGAGCATCGCAGCGTGCCGCAGGTCGAACAGATCGTCGCCGCCGGCGCGGCGGCGCAGAACATCCTCGTCGCTGCGCATGCGCTTCGCTTCGGCGGCTTCTGGCGCACCGGCGCCGCCGCGTACGACGGCGAAGTCAAGCGCGCGCTCGGCTTGGGCGACGACGACGCGATCGTCGGCTTTCTCTATCTCGGCACGCCGGTGTCGCCCGTTCCGGCGATGCCCGCGCCCGACGTCGATTCGCACGTCACGCGCTGGACGACGCGGATTTCGGCCGCGAGCGCGGAGACCACATGAACCGACGCGATGCAATGCGCGTGCTCGCGTGCGCCGCCGCCATGGTGCTCGCGCGCGAATCGGTCGCCGAGGCGCAGTCCGATCCGACGGCGCCGGTCCGTGCGTTCTACGACGCGCTGCTTGGCGTGATGAAACGCGCGAAGACGCTCGGCGTACGCGGCCGCTACGATGCGCTTGCGCCGGTGATCCGCAAGGCGTTCGACCTGCCGGCGATGACGCGCATCGCCGTCGGGCCACGCTGGACGTCGATTCCGGCCGATCAACAAAGCGCGCTCGTCGATGCGTTCAGCCGCATGACGATCGCGACGTACGCGAACCGCTTCGACGGCTACTCAGGCGAGCGCTTCGAGGTCGAGACGAATGTCGACGCGCGCGGCAGCGGCAGCGTCGTGCATACACGCATCGTGCAGCCGAAGGGCGAGCCGGTCACGATCAACTATCTGATGCGAAAGTCGGGTGGCGATTGGAAGATCGTCGACGTGTATCTGACAGGCACCATCAGCGAACTCGCGACGCGGCGCTCTGAATTCGGCTCGATTCTCGACACGGGCGGCCCGAAGGCATTGATCGGCTCGCTCACGCAACAGGCCGATCGGCTGCTTCAGCCGGCGCCTTCGAGCTGATTCACGCATGTCGCGGAAACGTGTAGCTGATGTCTCCGCGATGCCAGTTTCTTGTGCCGATCAGGGCTGTGACGGCGGGTCCGCGGGCGTCGCGCCCGGGTCGATGAGCTCGGGCGGCGTCGGCGGAAGCCCGCGTCCCTCGCGCAATGTCGCGGCGCGATGCTGGCGCCAGATGCTCTTGAAATGCGTGTAGTAGTCGAGCGAGCTCGCCTTGATCGCGTCGAGCGCGTCGATGTTCCGGGCGCGAAGATCGATGCCGTCGACCACGCCGACCGCGAAGCTCGCGACGTTCGCGTCGTGGCCGTGGAACACGAGCGCCGGCGGGGTCGTCGCGAGATCGACGCCCAGGCCGAACGCATCGCGAACATCCGAGGGTCCGAAGAAGACGAGCACGAGATACGGCCCGTCGTTGACGCCCCACGCATAAAGCGTCTGGCCGAAATCGCCCGTTTGCTTCGGAAGTCCGTGCACCGAAGCCACGTCGAACATGCCGCCGATGCCCGCGACGGTGTTGACGACGAAGCGCGCGAACGTCGTCCCTGCCGCGTTGACGCGGGCCTGCAGCACGTCGTTCACGAAGATCCGCGGCTCGGCGAGATTGTCGATCACCGCGCGGATGCGGTCGCGCACGAAGGACGGCACGACGGCGAGATACGCCTTCGCGACCGGCTTGATGACCCCTTCGTCGAGCGCGTCGTTGAACGCGAACACTTTTCGGTTCAACGGCTCGAGCGGGTCGTCCGGCGAGCCCTGCCCCGCGGGCATGCTGGCGCAGCCGGCGAGCGTGCCAAGCGCGAGGATCGCCAGGATCGCCCTGCCGGCAGAGGCAAAATAGGCGGGGAATGCGCCATGCACGCGACCTCGGTGCCCGCATGCGGCACAATGCCGGGCGGCGGCGCCGGCCGTCGCGACGCCGGATCGTGAACGAGGAGACATCGCAGGTGGATTATTGCATTGCCAGACGCCGCGAGCGGAACAAACCATGAGCGTAGCGAATCGATGTTGAGCGCCGATACCGTTCTTCACGCGATCGGCCTCGCGTGCTTCGTGCTGGCCGGCTGCGGCTGCATTCATGCGCTCGCGGCGGCGTTTCTCGTGCGCCGATTTCGCACCGAGCATGTGCCCGAGCTCGCCGCGTTTCCGAGCGTCACGATCCTGAAGCCTGTGCACGGCACGGAGGCCGGTCTCTACGAAAACCTGTCGTCGTTCTGCGATCAGGATTATCCCGGCGAAACGCAGATCGTCTTCGGCGTGCACGATCCGCTCGATCCCGCGGTGCTGGTCATCGAGCGGTTGATCGCCGCACGATCGGACAAGCATCTGGAGCTTCGCGTGACGAGCGCGTCGCGCGGCGCCAATCCGAAGGTCGCCAACCTGCTTGGCATGGAGGCATGGATCCGCCACGAGATCGTCGTGATCGCCGACAGCGACATCGCGGTCCCGCGCGATTACCTGTCGCGCACCGTCGCGGCGCTTGGCCGGCCCGACGTGGGGCTCGTCACGTACCTTTATCGCGGCGACGTACGCGGCGGCGTATGGGCGCGACTTGCCGCGATGGCCATCGATTATCAGTTCCTGCCCAACGTGCTGGTCGGTCTCGCTGCAGGGCTTGCGCGTCCGTGCTTCGGCGCGACGATGGCGATGAAGCGCGAAACGCTCGCGGCGATCGGCGGCTTCGACGCGTTTCTCTCGCACCTTGCCGATGACAACGCGATCGGGGAGGCCGTTCGCAAGGCGGGCCTCATCGTATGGATCCCGCAACTCGTGCTGAGCCACACATGCGCCGAGCGCAACATCGGCGAACTGCTGCGTCACGAGTTGCGCTGGGCACGCACCCTTCGCGCCGCGAGCCCGCTGGGTTACGCCGGCCTCGTAATGACGCACCCGCTGCCGTTCGCTGTCCTGGGCTCGCTGCTCGCGGGCCAGCCGCTGATAAGCGCGGGTATGATCGCCGCCGCGCTCGCATGCCGGCTTGTGCTGCAGGTGCAGGTCGACGATACTCTGGGCATTCGCTCGAATGCGTGGCTCGGACCCGTCCGCGATCTCCTCGCATTCGGAATCCATTTCGCAAGCTTTTTCGTCGGCGTCGTGAGCTGGCGCGGGCATCGCTACAAGGTGCGCGCCGATGGAACGCTCGTGCCGCTCGGAGAGCATCGTTCATGATGCGCACGCTGTTCCTGCAAGCGCCGTCGTTCGAGGGCTTCGATGGTGGCGCCGGCTCGCGCTACCAGGCGCGCCGCGAAATCCGCTCGTTCTGGTATCCGACGTGGCTCGCGCAACCCGCGGCGCTCGTCCAGGGCAGCAAGCTCGTCGACGCGCCGCCGCACGGCCTTGGCCTCGACGACGTGCTGCCGATGGCGCGCGATTTCGATCTGGCGATCGTGCATACGTCGGCGCCATCGTTCGCTTCCGACATCCGCACGATCGAGGCGATGAAATCGGTCAATCGCGACCTCATGGTCGGGATGATCGGCGCGAAGGTCGCCGTCGATCCGGCGGGCAGCCTTGCCGCATCGCAAGCCGTGGATTTCGTCGCCGGCAACGAATTCGATTTCACGATTCGCGACGTTGCCGAAGGTCGTCCGCTTGCCGACGTTGCCGGACTTTCCTGGCGCAACGACGCCGACCACATCGTCCACAATCCGCCGCGCACGGCGCTTGCGAACATGGACGATCTGCCGTTCGTGACGCCGATCTACAAGCGCGATCTCGACATCGACCGCTACTTCATCGGTTATCTCCAGCACCCGTACGTGTCGCTCTACACGGGTCGCGGCTGCAAGTCGCGCTGCACGTTCTGCCTGTGGCCGCAGACGATCGGCGGTCATCGCTATCGAACAAGAAGCGTCACCCACGTAATCGAGGAGATCGCGTGGGCACAAAAGGCGCTGCCGCAGGTGAAGGAGTTCTTCTTCGACGACGACACGTTCACCGACGATCTGCCGCGCGCCGAGGCGATCGCGCGCGAGCTCGGCAAGCTCGGCGTCACGTGGTCGTGCAATGCGAAGGCCAACGTGCCGCGCAAGACGCTCGAGGTTTTGCGCGACAACGGGCTGCGACTTCTGCTCGTCGGCTACGAGACCGGCAATCAGCAAATCCTCTTCAACATCAAGAAGGGCATGCGCGTCGAGTTCGCGCGCCGCTTCACCAAGGATTGCCACGACCTCGGCATCACGATCCACGGCACGTTCATCCTCGGCCTGCCGGGCGAGACAAAGGAGACGATCGAGGAGACGATTCGCTTCGCCACCGAGATCAATCCGCATACGATCCAGGTGTCGCTCGCCGCGCCTTATCCCGGCACCTATCTCTACAAGCAGGCGCTCGACAACGGCTGGCTCGACGACGCACACGCCGATCTCGTCGACGCGCACGGCGTGCAGATCGCGCCGCTTCACTATCCGCATCTTTCCCACACCGAAATCTTCGATTCCGTCGAGACGTTCTACCGGCGCTTCTACTTCCGAAGCGGCAAGATCGCGTCGATCGTCGGCGAAATGCTGAAAAGCCCGCAGATGATGAAGCGGCGGCTCCGCGAAGGCGTCGAGTTCTTCCAGTTCCTGCGCGAGCGCCGGGGGACGGCGCACTAGGGACCTCGGAACGACTCTCACACACGGAGCGCGTTGGCGGATGAATGCGAGACGGACGAAAACTCCGTTTGAGCGCAGGCTAGCCCGAGCGCAGCGAGGGTTAAGCCGCGAAGCGGCGGCCGAAGCTACGAAGGTCGTAGGACATCCTACGAGCCAAGGAGACCGCCGCAGCAGGCGCCGCGTTTCGCGTCAACCCGAAGGGACGGGGCTTGCCGGACCCCAGGCTTTGTCGCTTGGCTCGCAAATAGCGCTTGCTATTTGCGGCGCCTTGCTTCGCGCCAGCGGTCCGGCAAGCTGACCGTCGCGCCCGCGTGAGAGCCGTTCCGAGGTCCCCTAAGAATCTCATCGTCACCGCCGACGACTTCGGCGCCGCGCGCGAGGTCAACGAAGCCGTCGAGGTCGCGCATACGCGCGGCATCCTGACGGCGGCGAGTCTCATGATGAGCGGTGTCGCGATCGACGATGCGGTGGCGCGCGCGCGGCGGCTGCCGTCGCTTCGCGTCGGCCTGCACCTCGTGCTGATCGACGGCAAGCCGCTTCTGTCGCCATCGGCGATCCCCGACCTCGTCGATGCGCGCGGGCGCTTTCCGGCGAATGCGGTCACGGCCGGCTGGAACATCTTCTTCAGCCGATCGGCGCGGCGGCAGCTTGCCGCCGAGATCGAGGCGCAGTTCGATGCCTTTCGTGCCACGGGACTGCCGCTCGACCACGTCAACGCGCACCATCATTTCCATCTGCATCCGACCGTCGCGCGACTCGCCTTCGACATCGGACGTTCGCATGGTCTTCGCGCGGTTCGCGTGCCGCGCGAGCCGACGTCGGTTCTGGCGCGTGTTGACGCGTCGCCCAGACAACGCGAGGACTGGCGCGCCGTTCATTGCAGGCGCTTGCTTGGCCTTTGTGCGCATCGCCGCGGGTTGATGACGCCGAAGAGCGTGTTCGGTCTTGCATGGTCGGGGGCGATGACCAAGGCGCGCATCGAGGGTCTGCTTCGTCACCTTCCCGATGGAATCAGCGAGATCTATACGCATCCGGCGACCAACGATCGCTTCGCCGGCGCGACCGGTCGCCATGCCGACGAGCTCGCGGCGCTGATCGCGCCCGGCCTCGCGAAGCTCGTCCTCGACCACGGAGTTGCAACGGGCGGATATTCGGACTTCCTGTAATGTGCTGAGTCGGAAGTTCCGACGATAAAGGAGCGGATGAAATCGGCCGACAGGCAAGGCGCGAGGCCGAGACAATAGCCCGCGTTATGGCGAGGCCGAGTAACGCAGCATGGCGGTCGATTTCGCCGCGAACTATCGAGCGAATTTCTGACTCAGCACACTAGCCGCCCGATGCGGAAGTCTTCACGATGAAGCGCGTCGCGCGGTTGCTCGCGCTCGCCGGGCTTGCACTCGCCGCGCTGCTCTTCGCGCGCCAGAACATCGGGCGCATCGCGCTCCTCGTCGCCGATGCGATCCCCGGCCTTCTCGTAGCCGCGTCGTTCCATCTCGTGCCGATGAGTGCGAACGCACTTGCATGGCAGCGGCTGTTCGTGCGGAACGATCGCCCCCGATTGCGCGTGCTGTTTGGCGTTGTGTGGATCCGCGAATCGGTGAATGGCGTGCTTCCTGTCGCGCGCGTCGGCGGTGAAATCGCCGCGTACCGCATCCTGCGGCGCCACGTGGCGTCGCGCCCCGCGGTCGCGGCGAGCCTCGCGGCCGATGTCGCGCTCTCGGTGTTGAGCCAGTCGGCGTTTGCGCTGCTCGGATTGTCGATGCTGCTCGTCGCCGGCCAGGCAGGCGCGTATACGAAGGAAATCGCGTTCGGCGTGGGGTTGATGCTCGCGAGCGGCATCGCGTTTCTGCTCGCGCAGCGCGTCGGCGCGCTCGCGGGCATGGCCGGCATCGCGGAGCGGCTCTTCGCAGGACGGCTGCGATCGGCGCGCGCACGCTCGCTTCGCGTCGACCGCGCGCTACGCGCGGTGCATGCGCGTCACGCGGACGTTTCGACGTGCATCGTGCTGCAACTCGTCGCGTGGCTGTCGACGAGCGGCGAGACGTGGCTCGCGCTGCATTTCCTCGGCACGCCGGTCAACATTCACGAGGCGATCGCGATCGAGGCGTGCGTGCAGGCGATCAACAGCGCCGCGTTCATCGTACCGGGGGCTGTCGGCATTCAGGAGGGCGCGTTCATGCTGATGGGCAGCCTCGTCGGTCTCGACGCGACCGCTTCGCTTGCGCTCGCGGCGGCACGGAGACTGCGCGACATCGTGATCTACATCCCCGGGCTATTCGCCTGGCATCACGTCGAGACGCGAGGGAGGGAGGCTAGCAAATGAGTTATGGCAGTCGGCAGCGTTCGGCTCGCGCTCCGCGTCCGTAAGGGCCGATCTACGGGTTGCCCGGCGCGAAAGTCGGTCGGGCACACACGCCCTCCCTCGTCGCGGCACCCGTTACGATCGGCACTCCCGAGTCGCGCCCGCCGAACGCTGCCGACTGCACTGCGAACGCTCCGCTCTGCTGATTCGGGACAGCAACTCGCTTAATCGGAGGTGTTGTGTGACTCGTGGCAGTTTCGCATTGGTCCGCGTCATTCGAACTCAAGCTTCTCTCCGCGGCTTCCCCAGTAGCGCGGGCAAAAACAGCAGCGCCGACACGAGCGTCCATCCGAGCGACAGCGCGAGCAGCACCCCCATGCTCGCCGTTCCCGGATGATGCGAAAGCGCGAGGCTTCCGAACGCAGTGCCCGTCGTGAGCCCGCTCATCACCACCGCGCGCGTGAGGCTCGACTGCAGCGGGTTCGGTCTGCCCGCGCGCCATGCCATCACGAAGTAGATGTTGAAGGCGACCCCGATGCCGAACAAAAGCGGCAGCGCGATGATGTTCTCGAAATTCATCGGCAGGTCGATGGCGACGCAGGTGCCTAGCGTGCCGAGCGCCGACAGCAATAGCGGCAACAACGTGAGCGCGACATCGTGCGCGCTCCGCAACGTGACCGCGAGCAGCAGCGTGATCGACACGAACGCGATGATTCCCGCCGTCACGAACGCGCCGACGATCGTGCGGCTCGACGCATCGATCGACACCGGTGCGCCGGTCGCATCGGGCGCGATCGTCTGTACCGCATCGACGAAGCGGCGCAGCGCGACGTTTTCGCTCACATCGCCCTTCGGATAGACCTCGATCCGTGCGCGTCCATCAGGGGTCACCCAGTCGCGGCGAAGCGAATCCGGAAGCATCCCGAGCGTCACCGGCGACGCCTGCAGCACGCCGCGAAGCCCCGCGAGCGTCGTCTCGAGGGGCGCAATCATGATCGCGCGTGCACGTTCACGGGCAGCCGCCGGTTGATCAGAAAGCGCTCGCAGCGCATTGGACAAGCGCTTCGCCTGCACAGCGAAGGGCGCGTCGCGATGCGCGAGCCGAGCCTCGTCGAGTCGAAGCGCCGCGCGTCGCATCGCGGCAACCGTCTGCGCATCGTCCGGGGGCGTTCTTGTCGAATCGGGATTGAGCGTCGGATCGAGCAGGAGCGCCGCGTCCTGGATCAACGCAAGCTTCTCGTCCTGATGCTCGGGAACGAAGCTCGCAATCGAAAGCACGTGATCGACTTGCGGCAACTGCGAAATTCGATCGCCGAGCGCGACCGCCGCATCGACCGACGGTGCAAGAACATCGATCGTATCGGGCGCCGTCGCCGAGTCCTTCATCAGATCGAGCAGCGTCGCGACCGATTCCGCCTGCGGGCTTCGCAGATGCATCGGATTGAAATCGAATGTGAGCCTCGGCACGAGCGCGAGACCCGCAAGCGCGATGCCGGCAGCGACGATCAGCACGACGCGTCGATGCGATACGAGCCACGTGTCGAGCGGCGCGAGCGCGGCGTATCCGACCGGCGTCCGCTCGCCGTGCGGCCGCAGCACGGAGATCAGCGCCGGCATCACCGTGATGCTGGCGATGAACGCGATGATCATGCCTGTGCCGGCGATGACGCCGAGCTCGGAAACGCCGCTGTAGTCGGTCGGCGCGAACGCGTAGAACCCCGCGGCCGTCGCGGCGGCTGCCAGTGCGAGGGCCGCCCCCACCTGGCCAGCGATGTCACGCAATGCGTGGCGCGAATTGCCGGTAATGTGAAGGCGCGCGCGATACGCCATCGCGAACTGGATGCCGAAGTCGACGCCCAAGCCGACGAACAGCACCGCGAACGCGACCGAGATCAGGTTGTACGCCCGATAGGCAAGAAGCCCGAACGCCGCGGTCACTGCGAGACCAACGCCCAGGCTCACGAGCACCGCGAAGATCAACTTCCACGAGCGAAGCGCGATGAAGAGCAGCGCGATGACGGTGGCGATCGTCAACGCTGCATTGCGTCCGGCGCGTTCGGCGATCGTCGAGAACTCCTCGTCCGAGAGTGGCACGGGGCCCGTCAAGCGGACGCGCACCGGTTGCACGCTCTCGCGTTCGATCTCCCGCGCCGCGCTGCGAATCGCATCGCTCGACACCTTGCCTGGCATCAGCGCGCTGTAGTCGAGCACCGGCTGCGCGAGGACGAAGCGCCGGAGCTCGCGCGGATCGGGCGGCTGCCCGGTGAAAAGCGTTCGCCACGAGAAAGGCGGCGTCTTGCCGGCGACGATTGCCTCGAATGCGCCGGCAAGCGCGCCGAGCGGCTTTGCGAGCTCGTCGAGGGCCGTCGAATCTTCTCCGCTTCCCATCGTCAAAAGCGAAAGCGCGTCCATCAGACCGCGAAGGCTGGGGTCGGCGGCGAGCGTGCCGAGCAGCGGCTGCGCGGCGACGAGCCGCTTCGTCGTCTGTGCAACCTCGTCGCTCGATTCGAACAGCAGCCCTTCGTGCTCGAAGAATGGGCCGCCGTCGGGCCGCCACACGGCGTGAAAGTGCGCGTGATCGGACGCGAGGCGTGCGGCAAGACGCGCCGTCGTCGCTTCGGCGGCCTCGGGTGTCGCGGCATCGAGGACGATGGCGATCAGATCGACGCGTTGCGGAAACGCCGCGGCGAACGCGAGCTCCTGTTTACGCCATGGCACG
>Ga0070731_10001180_pt1 | contig 28287 bp, 25 predicted proteins | sample Coa_R1_2_FD_66448 | JGI IMG/M metagenome (GOLD analysis project Ga0070731, IMG submission 66448) | Surface soil microbial communities from Centralia Pennsylvania, which are recovering from an underground coalmine fire - Coalmine... | ecosystem: Environmental > Terrestrial > Soil > Unclassified ... | reverse complement strand
GTGGTGCACCGATTACAAAGGCGAGTTCCTGCTGGGCAATCGCCAATACTGCCTATCCGCTGACCGTCACCGATCATGCCAGTCGTTTTCTGCTCACCTGTGAAGCGCTTTCTTCCACACGCGAAGATTACGCGTTTACTGTGTTTGAGCGGCTCTTTCAAGACCGTGGACTGCCGGCTAACCTTCGCAGCGACAATGGTGTCCCTTTTGCCTCGCCCCATGCTTTGTTCAACCTCAGCAAACTTGCCGTCTGGTGGCTTCGCCTCGGCATTGGCATTGAGCGCATTCAGCCGGGCCATCCTCAACAGAATGGACGCCACGAACGCATGCATCTCACCTTGAAAAAAGAGGCCACCAAGCCCGCCGCCGCCAACTTCCTGCAGCAACAAGCCCGCTTCGACAAATTCATGGAGGTCTTCAACGAGCAGCGTCCGCATGAAGCCCTGGATATGAAATGTCCCGCAGAAATCTATCAGCCTTCGCCGCGCCCTTACACCGGCTTGCCTGATATCGATTATCCCTTCCACGACAAAACTGTCGTGGTCACCCGCTGTGGCCGCATTTGTCTGGGTAACAAGAAAATCAATTTCAGCCAGGTCTTCGCCGGACAGGCCGTTGGCATCAAGGAAATTCACGACGATATCTGGCTCGTCAGCTTTATGCAGTAATGATCTGGGGTACTTCGATCTGGAGACCAGAGTCTTGGAACAGCTCGAAAACCCATTCGGCCCAAAACTGTTACCCATGTGACCGGTACATTCTGTAACCCATGTCTCCGGGCTGGACATTGAAAACATGGTGGCCAGGGACGGAATTGAACCGCCGACGCCAGCCTTTTCAAGGGCGACTGAAACACTACTCGCAGTAACTTACAAGGACGTGGAAGGCTGCGAAACCTCTGTAAGGACGCGCAAGCACGAAGGATAACGGGCTAGAACGACGGGCTAACAAACTGCACCCTCAGCGGAAGCCATGCTGGAAGAGGCCAGTTGCACGAATTCATTCCAGCTGGTGGCAACCGGTGGCATCCTGATTTCAATCACCTCACCAAGACCGAAATATTTGATCAATCTGATTCGTGTGCATGGTCTGTGCTTCTATCTTGTGCGCTGTGTGTCGCAGAATCGCGGGCAGGGTTGTTTGTGAATGCTGTCTGCCCGGAATGGCGGAGAGATTGGCGCGGGTCGAGCAAACTCTGTCAAGGCGCGTGCCCGCGATAGCGGCGACCTTCGGTCGGCCTTGACAGAGTTGGTGCCCGCGCTATGCTGCCATTATCCGGGGCAGGCAGGGATTCTAAAGGCCGATTCCAAGTCCTATACCGTGATCTTGTTGCGGTGCCTTAGAGATTTCCTGCTGCGGCGCAATTGTCTGCTGCGTGCTGACCTGAGGCGAGTTGGCGGTCTGCTTGGAAATGTCGTGGCCGAGAGCGATGGGCAGCTTGTCGCGGTCGTTGGTGAAGATTTGCGCATCGTGTGCTCCGCGCGAGACAGAGACGTAAGCCATCCGGCTGTTGAGTAAGTCCTTGGCGAGCAATTCAGTGTCAACGTGGATCAAGACACGACTCGCGGTTTGTCCCTGGCTGGAATGGCTGGTCATTGTATAGCCATAGTCCAGATGCAGGTGCTTATTGGGATCGATTTGGAGCGAGCGGCCGGAATCCATCCGTAGACTCAATCGTCCAGCGTCGTCAATGCCAGCGATCGCTCCTAATTCACGATTTGCAACTTTCAGGTCGTTTGCAGGCGCCGTGAATTGAATGCGGTCTCCCAACGAGAAATTTCGTATCTCCTCGCGATAGACAGTGACGCCGCGCTGCCGGCGGGGATCATATGTGCGGTCGGTTCCGTCCTGCAGCCGCACAGTGAGCCGGTTACTAGCAGCATGAATGCTTCGCACCTCGGCGTACTTTCCCTTTCCAATCCCGGTTTCTTTCGATGCGCGGGAATAGCGGACAATATCGCCTACTTCATACTTCGCTGCCCAGGTACGGTCAGCCCCAGTGAGCTCCTGTCGCGGAACTAAGGCTCGGATCGGATACTCTTCGGCATTGACCCGGCCCTTTCCTTGTAATTCGGCGTGAATGCGTTCGTTGATCTCCATCCGGGAGCGATTATCCGGGGACACTACTAACGTGTTCTCCGGCGATTTCGCATACTCATTCGCGATGGCCGAAATGCGCTCGTCATGTCCGCGAACTTCGTGGACTCGGCCCTGCTGATCGAGATTGTTGATAGCTTCCCGCACATTGCCCCGTGCGAGCTGTTGAACCACTTCCTTCAGCTCGGGGTCCTTCTGCCGAACGATCTCTTCTAGTTTGACCGTGTTCATACCGGCATCTTGAAGCTGGGCAAACGGGCGCCCGGCTTCGACCGCTTCGTGCTGTCGCCGATCCCCGACCAACAAGACTCGATCATTAGTACGCAGCCGCTGGATGAAGTCACGCAATTGCCGAGTGGAAGCGAGGGAAGACTCGTCGAGCACGTAGAGCCGTTTCTCACCCGTGTCGGGCTGCTGCCCGCGTGCCAAATGTTTCTGCAGAGTTGAACTCTCGATGCCAGCTTCGCCAAGCTTCTGTGCTGCTCGGGATGTTGGAGCGAACCCTTCGACCCTATAGCCGTCAAGCTCTGCACCTTCGCGGATCACGGCCAAAGTCGTGGTCTTGCCGACGCCGGCAATACCGTCCAGACCCACGATCTTCTCTCGCGAGAGAAGGATCTCGTCGACCGCTTGAAGCTGCGAAGGATTCAATTCTGGATGACGATCCTCGGTCGCGATACGGGTCGGGGGCGAAACAAGCATTGGATCGCTGTAGTAGCGTTGGTTACCTTCTAACATTCGATCGATGATCTCCCGTTCCATGGCGACCATCGTTCTCGTGGTGTACTGTTTGCCTGCTCTGACGTCCGAGATTTCTTGAAACTCCCCGGCATCAATCCGGCGCTGGAACTCTTGCCGGATGCTGGAGTATGTGGTTTCGCCCATGCTGCGTGCTAGCGCTGTTTCCAAGATGGCGCGACGATCCTGCACCGCTGAGCGCTCGAAGACGTGATCGCGCGCCCAGGTCACAGCTTGCTGTGCTTGTCTTTCCGGTTGCTGCATTCGATGTTGCCCATGCTCCCGTGCCACAGCGACGACGCGGTCGGCTTGATGTCCGTACTGTGCTGCCAGTTCGCGGTGCCGTTGCAATACTTCTTGTGGCGACAGCAACTCCTTCCGATCCCGCGTGTGGTGGGCAGCGATCTGCGCTGCCGCTGCGCCACCGATTCCTTGTTCCCGCAGATGGTCCTTGATCTGTTCCCGTCGTGGACTGGACGCTTCCAAGTACTCTTTGGTGTAGCCACGGATTTCCGGCTGTCCGTGCTTCCCGCGCTCCAATTCATAGCCCAGCATTTGCAGCCGCATTGCCAGTTCGGAGCGATAGACCGCAGTCACGTATCGCTGAGAGACAAAGAGTTCGTGGGGCTGGAGACTCCGCGTTGTTCCATTCGCCTGCTCGGTCACATTGAAGATGACGGCATGGGTGTGAAGCTGCGGGGCGGCGTAACCATCAACGGGTCGGGCGGTATCGTGTTCAAAGGTAGCAGCAACAAACCTGCCCGTGGTCTCCGGCGCGTGAACATTGCCGATACGGGCTTGCGTGTATCGCTCTAGCTCGCGAATCGCCGTCCGGACACTCTCGCGATGGGCTTCCCGGACTCGTTCATCGCCTCCCACGAGTGCCGTCAGTGACACTGACTTGGGGGCAGAAAATGTGGCATCCCACCCGGCACGATGCTCAGCGGTAGTAACTTCCTTCCCGAATTTGCCCTCGTATGTTCTCGAGACCTGGTGGCGAACAAGCTGCTCGGCGGTGTGAGGATGTTGACCTTCACTCAGCCGCGCGAAATGTTCCGAGTCTACAGTCCCAGCAAGGTTCCATTGCTCCGCAAGCTCACCCTGCCATTCGCTGTGGCCTCGCTGGTCGCGGCTCCAGTAGTTCTGTTTTTCAGAAGCAAACTCACGCTCGTGATAAGTTCGCGCTTGGCTGGCCGAGAGCGGTTTCGAGATGGTAAGCATGGCACGAATACCTCATTTCTCGACTCGGTCAGCGCGGGCAAGTGCAAGGAAGTCGGCGAGGATTTTGTGTGCCTTCTGGAGCTTCGCTGCGTCGGCCTGATCACGGATTTTCACGATGGAATCGGGCAGCAATTGCGTTCCTTCTGATGCCGCTTTCGCGTTTGAATGAAACAAATTCAGCAGCGTGTAGCGCAAAGCCCAGACCTCGGCAAGCAACAATTCAATCGGATCGGCAGGCCGTTGCCGCGCTGCGTGCAGCGCAGTCTGGCGGAGCCATTCTGCGAGGGATTGGCCGGCGCTTTCAGCGGTGGCTTCGACCTCGGCCAACTCTCCTGGAGTCAGGCGCGTAGCTATCGTTTTGGTGCGAAAGCCGGGCCTAGTCTCATCCCTAAGAGGCGTCTCGCTCCGAGTCGGAAAAGGAAGGTCGGGAGTACTCATGGGAAATCCTGCTTATGGTTCTTAGCAAAATGTCTGCCGAGTGGCGCTGTTACGACAATTCATGCAAGCGTTTGCGGATCAACGTGTTTACGCCAAGTGCACTCAGGGGTGTTTTTCCGTTTACAAACGTAAACGCCAGAGACGTACGGGAACTCCGTTGCGAAACGAAACCATTCATCCAAAACAAGTTCACGTTCGTAAACATTTCGGCGCTGGCGAGCGCTCGGCAGTTCCCAAGTTGGGGGTGACGTGTCCACAATTCTTCCGGTGCGAAGCACCGCCTGGTTCACATCTCGCCATATTCCAGCGCCAACGTGTCCCACGCCTGCATCACGTCCGGCGACTGCCATGCACGGCGAAACAAATTCTGAATAGACTTCCAGTGGTCCATGGGGAAAACGAAACTGATTCCGTTGTCACAGGCACAGAAATTTACATCGAACTCTTGGTTCTCCGTGATTCCAACGTGGGCGTAGAAATAGTGCCCTTTCCATTGCGCCAGTGGGCGAGTCAAATCGAGCCCTTCCAGCATTCTTCGGAATTCCGCAGTTCTCGCGTATCCATTTATCGGATAGCGTGGCGCGAGCGGGCCAGGAAAATGCAGGTAGGGGGAGAAATCGTTCCCCTCTTCTCGCACCAGATCAAGGCGGTATCCGCCCTCCTCTTGAGATGGCAATCCGCGCTGCATTGGGCCTTCAAAGTCATCGTCATCGCCGATCGGCTTCGGTCGTAAGGGCTTGCGGTGAACTGCGTAATGGCCTCGGGCACATACGCGCCAAAGGGTATTCCAGTGCGGCCAAAGTAGATCGTTAAGCCGCTCGATATTGGAGAACTTTTCCTCGTCCAAAAGTGTGTAGAGATTGCGGACAGCGAGTAGCGGTCTGCGGCGTTTCTGAGCCGGGTCTCTGAGCATTTGGATGGTACGGGTAACGACTCGACGGAGGTCCTCACTATCGACGGCATTCGGATCCTTTGTGGCGACCTGTTTGTCCTCGGGAAGCGTCATCAAATAGAAGAAGTCGAGAGACACCTTCTTCTTTCTGAGTGCAATTGCATATGCGGCGAGAAATGCTTCCAGAATGTCGGCCAAAGACTCATAGGAAAGCTGGCCCTGTTCGGTACTCGCAAACGACTCCGCACCCTTGGCGCAATAGTAGGCAACGAGACTCCATTCAGCCTGCGTCAGCGGTAGGTTTGCCTCCGCCTTCCCACGAATATTGAGCAGAGAATCTGTCGGCTCCGTGAGCAGGTTTGCCAGTTCAAGACGGTCGTCTCTAGCCGACTCAAGCAATTGCTTTGCGGCCTCAGAAGTCGAGACGGTTTTGCCGGTCTTATGGGCAATGACTTCCTTCAGTGTTTCCAGCCTCGAACGGAGCGCTTCAGAGATACGGATCGAAATCACTGGCTGATGAGCCGTTGCCGCTTTGACTGCCATGAGCATCCTTGACGAGAAATTATGTAACGTTACATATTGACTGTATTGGTACGCCTAGGCTAGTGTCAAGGGCAACGTTGTTTCTTGAGGTTCCTCTATGACAGCCAGCCAGCTCCTCGGTGCCGCCGCACCAGCCCCAACTTTCGAACACTTCGTCGACGGAGACTCAGCGGCCACGTTCCTAGGTATCACGCGACGTACGCTGCTGCAAAAAGTCCGCGATGGCAAAATTCCCGGTCACGCGCTCGATCCATCGGCAGAAAAGAAGGACTGGAGGTTTCTCTTATCGGAACTCCACGCCTACATGGTAAGCTGCGAAACACGGCCACCTGGAGCACGCAAACCACCAAGGAGGGTTTGATGCCCAGGTATCAAATAGGCAGTCTACGCAAGATAATGCGCGCGGAGGGTCCGACGTGGGTGCTTCGCTATTACGCTACTCGCTCGGATGGGAAACGGGTCGAACGCACGACCGCCATAGGTCTTGTGAAAGATATCGGTCCCAGCCCGGCGGATGCATCGAGAGAAGTCGATCGTCAGAAGCTGCGCGAAACCATCAACCAATTGCAGCCCTTCCAGGGAACTCCGAGAACGTTTGGTCAGCTTTGTCAGGACTACATCGAAAACGAGCTGAGGATCGACCAATCGGAATCAGCGCGCCCCAAAGCATTTCCCACAGTCGAAACCTACGAGCGACACCTTATCAAACGCATCATTCCACGATGGGGCAGACTAGCACCCTTAGCCGTGGAATCGAGGGATGTCGAGGGGTGGTTTCGCGAACTACGCAAGGGGAACGCCCAGAAGAAGGTGAAACCGTTAGCCGATCCTACGATCGACAAAATCCGCCGCATCATGAGCCTGGTCTTCAAGCACGGGCAGCGATGCAATTTCCTCCCTCGCCAGCAGGAAGGCAATCCCATGAACTGGGTGAGCCAACGAACCACGAGCGACTATCGAGCTGTAGTCATGACGCCGAAGCAGGCGTTCGAGGTTCTTCTCAATACTCCAGAGCCAAGGCGCACGTTGACTCTAAGCGACGCGGCCACTGCTCTGCGGGTATCAGAACTGTTGGGCTTGATGTGGATGGATCTCGATTTCGAGGGATTGGTGATTTACGTAAGACGAGCTTATGTGTGGGGAAGATTCAAAGAGCCGAAGTCGAAAGCGTCAAAGGCTCCCGTTCCCATGCATCCGCTTTTGGCTGGCTTCCTCCTCGCATGGCGCGAGAGAACGAAGTATGCCAAGGAAAGCGACTATGTGTTTCCCAGCGTAAAGCTGAGAGGCAAGAAGCCGCTGTCCGCTTCCATCATGGTGCAGAAATACTTGCGCCCCGCAGCCATCAGCGCCGGTGTAATTTCTGCGAACTGGAAGGGGCGCTTCGGTTTTCACAACTTTCGCCATTCACTGGCGACGGCCCTAGTGAAGCTGAAAGTGGACCCCAAAACCGTGCAGGGTGTTCTGCGGCACGAGGACTTTGGCACAACGATGGAACTCTATGCACAGTCCGACATGGACTCCATGCGGGATGCGCAAGGCAAGTTCCTGGAACAGCTCATGGGGGACAGAATTCACCTGCTCACAGAGCGAGTTCAGTGAGAATCATGGGTTAGAACGTGGGTTGGAAATTTCTGCTCTCGGCCGCTAAGTGCTTAAGAATGATGGTGGCCAGGGACGGAGTTGAACCGCCGACGCCAGCCTTTTCAGGGCTGCGCTCTACCACCTGAGCTACCTGGCCAATCTCGAGTGCTGCAGACTTTAGCTACGTCTGCCTGGAGTCACAGGCAGGCGTTAGACTCGCTCCTGTACGTTGGAACAAGCTGATTATAGCAATAACAACTGCGCCCTGGCTCGGGACACGATGTGTTAACTCGTCATGGGAAAACGATTCCTCACATGTAAGTGGCGCACAAGTTTCGCAGCTTCAGTGCAGAAGTTTTCCAGCAGAACAGATGATTCCGTTTGCCAGCGTAAGGAGACAACGATTGGAAGCGAACCAATAAGGAATTTCACGATAGTCCCTGGCTTCAAACAGCGCGAGATCGGCATCTTTGCCGGCTTCAACGGATCCCTTGCGATTTTGCAACCGGAGCGCACAGGCGCCATTGATGGTGGCCGCGGCAATGGCTTCGGCGGGCAACATTTTCATGTGCGTGCAGGCCAGCGACATCACGAATGGCATGCTCGGCGTGGGCGATGAGCCCGGATTGAAGTCTGTAGCCAATGCAACCGGGACGCCGGAATCGATCAGCTTGCGGGCGGGTGGAAATTTCTCGAGCCCGAGAAAATAGTTCGCTCCGGGAACCAGCGTGGCGACGGTCTGATGTTCGGCGAGTGCGGCGACGTCTGCCTCGGTCACGCAATCCATGTGATCAAACGATGCCGGTTCGTATTGCAGCAACGGCTGCAGCGGGGTTTCACTCAATTGGCAGACATGGGCGCGCACGCCGAGTCCGTGGCTTTGAGCCGCTTGGAAAATTCTCACAGTCTGTTCAGCTGTAAAAGCGCCGCGATCAGTAAAGACATCGACAAACTCCGCCAGCTTGCGTTTGGCAACCTGCGGGATCATCTGCGAGCAGATGAGGTCAACGTAGCGCTCTGGGTTCTTGCGGAACTCCGATGGAACGACATGAGCTCCCAGGAAAGTGCTCACAACGGTTCCCGGCCATTGCTTCGCGGCTTGACGAATTGCCTCCAGAGATTTGAGTTCGGATTCAACGCTCAATCCGTAGCCTGACTTGGCCTCAACCGTGGTCGTGCCCTGCGCGGCCATCTGGGAAAACGCACCGGAAACTTTCCCGACTAGTTTCAATTTTGAGGCTCCGCGAACCGCATCGACACTCGACCGAATACCGCCTCCGGCCTCGGCAATTTCTTCGTAGCCAGCGCCAGCAATCCGTTTTTCAAAATCGACGAGCCGAGGATTGATGAAAGCAGGGTGGGTGTGGGAGTCGACGAAACCCGGAAGAACCACGTGCCTTTCACAATCAATCTCGATGATCCCCTTGCGGTTTTGCTTGATCCAGGGATCGCGCAGGGCATCTTTTGTCTTGCCAACGGATACGATTTTTCCGCCGTGGCAAAGGACGGCAGCATCTTCGATGATGCCGAGTTCTTTCAGTTCAGGGCCCCGCCGAGGTCCTGGCGATGACGAGCGCAGGGTCAGTAGTTGGCCAATATTGATTAGAAGAACGGGGCGGCTGCGCTTCGTTTTAAGGTTCTTCGCTGCCATTGAATCAAAAATACGGACGAACACTCGTGCCATGGTAACTACGACCGGCAGATCGACTCAGCTTATAATACCCGGCAAAGTGGGCCGATCCGCTCAGCAACAGATTCCCCTGCTTCGCCCGTACATGCCGGAACTGGATACGGTACGTGGCGTGGCGATTCTGCTCGTTCTTTTTTATCACGGTATAGCGCCGCCAAATCAGCCGCTCACCCGTGGCGCACAAGCCTTACTGGCGATTTCGCAACGCGGATGGATCGGCGTGAATTTGTTTTTCGTCCTCTCCGGATTTTTGATCACCGGAATTCTGATGGACAGCAAGAACAGGCCTGACTATTTTTCACGATTTTACATACGTCGTGCGCTGCGCATACTTCCTGCACTTTACGCGACCCTGCTCGTGTTAGTGGTAAGCGGTTTCATTTCGCGGAGTTTTCTGGCGCTGTCCGCGGTCTTCCTGGCCAATAGCGCACCATTGCTGGGAGTGCCGTTGCAATATCCGCCCTTATGGTCTTTGGCGGTGGAGGAACACTTTTACCTGCTGTGGCCCGGGGCGGTTCGACGATTTACTATCGTCACTTTGGCGATTTTGCTCGGATCGGTAATCTTCTTCTCGCCGGCCGTGCGCGCCGCGGGATTTATCGTAGCTGGCAGGCGAGCAGATTTCGTGCCGCTTTATACCTGGTTCAACCTCGACGGTCTGGCGATGGGCGCGCTGCTGGCCATCGCGGTGCGGCAACCATGGTTCGGACGAGCGCAACTGAAATGGATCGCCGCGCCACTGCTGATCATGGGAGCAACGGCTTTCGCACTGATGCCGGCGAACCGCATGCTCAACGTGGCCCTTTCTGCTACTGCGGTAAATTTCGCATCTCTTGGGATGCTTTCCTGCATGCTGCTCGTGGGCACAAGCCACTGGACATTTTTCGTGGATCGCCCGGTATTAAGATTTTTTGGGTACATCAGTTATGGTTTGTATTTAATCCACCTATTGGCATTTCGAGTCGCGGATATACTTTTGTCTCACTCTCACCTGCTTGCGGCCGGACAAACATCTGCGAGCATGTTGCTGCGCTTCGTTGTTGGAAGCTGTCTGGCTGTTCTGATCGCCTATGTTTCGCGCCGCTCGCTGGAAGAGAAATTCTTGCGCCTCGGATTCACATCGCGGAAGACCGGCCTGGCCGCGTCCGTGGCGGCTGAAGGGCCGCGATCAGAAATCAGCCAAGAGATCTCGAGTACAGTTGAAAGTCGCCCCTAATTTAGGGAATAGACTATCTTGTCGCTGGATCTAGTGTGCGCGAAGCCGCTGTTCCCGCATGCTTTCGACAATCAGACCGACAAAGCCATAAGTAATGGCGTTTGCGAGCAGAGATTCATAGAGGCTGATCGCGTGATGCATGCCCGCAATCGCAACGGGACAGGTTATGCAGACAAGAGTCCAAACCTCGCGCAGGTGCTCGCTGGTCGACGGGAAAGTCACCGCGGCAAAGACCGCCCAAAAAGATGCGAGCAGAAATCCGAAAATGGCCCACATTGCAATTCGGTATCTCATGTCGCACCCCAGATAACTATGATTTTACGCCTAGGGCATTCCAAAGCTTAACAGTCGGGACCAAAAAGCTAGGGCTGCATCGGTATCTTCACGCTTTTGTCGCGCGCAAAAGTCCTCGCTTCTTCGTAGCCGGCATCAACGTGACGAACGATTCCCATGCCGGGATCGGTGGTCAGTACGCGCTCGATGCGTTTTGCCATCATCTCCGATCCGTCAGCAACCGTAACCTGGCCGGCATGCAAAGAGTAACCAATTCCCACGCCGCCTCCGTTGTGAATCGAAACCCAGGATGCACCAGCAGCGGTATTGAGCAGTGCGTTGAGCAGCGGCCAGTCAGCCACCGCGTCGCTGCCGTCTTTCATTCCTTCGGTTTCGCGGAACGGAGAGGCGACCGAACCGCAGTCCAGATGATCGCGGCCGATGACAATCGGAGCTTTGATTTTGCCCTTCTTCACTAACTCATTAATCGCCAGACCAAATTGCGCGCGCTCGCCATAACCCAGCCAGCAAATGCGCGCCGGGAGTCCTTGAAACTTGATCCGTTTGCGCGCGAGATCGATCCAGCGCCGCAGAATCCGATTCTCAGGGAAAAGCTCCAGAACCAACTCGTCAGTTACGTGGATATCAGACGGTTCGCCGGACAGGGCCACCCAACGGAATGGGCCACGGCCTTCGCAGAACAACGGACGAATGTAAGCGGGCACAAACCCAGGGAAGTCATAGGCGTTCGTCACGCCGCGCTGAAAGGCAAATGTGCGGATATTGTTTCCATAATCAAAAGTGACCGAGCCCATTTTCTGCAGTCGCAGCATGCCTTCGACGTGCTTGGCAATCGCATCGAGAGATAATTGCTGATAGGTGTCAGGATCGTGGTCGCGCAATGCGAGTGCTTCTTTGAGGGACATGCCATTAGGCACATATCCGTTCAATGGATCATGGGCGGATGTCTGGTCGGTGAGGATGTCCGGAACCACACCGCGTTCAGCAAGCTCGGGAATGACGTCGGCACAGTTTCCGACTAATCCCACGGAGATATTTTCTTTTTTGCGTACAGCGTTCTTCAGGATGCGCAACGCCTCGTCCAGCGTGGTCACCATGAAATCGCAATATCCGGTCTTAAGACGCTTTTTGATCCGCTCGGGATCGACATCGATGCCCAGGAAGGCTGCGCCAGTCATGGTCGCTGCGAGCGGCTGCGCTCCGCCCATTCCGCCCATTCCGCCGCTCACGATTAATTTGCCGGATAGATCACCGCCGAAGTGCTTTTCCGCGGCCGCGGCAAAGGTTTCGAAAGTGCCTTGGATGATTCCCTGCGACCCGATGTAAATCCAGGAGCCCGCGGTCATTTGGCCGTACATCATCAACCCCGCCCGCTCGAGTTCGTTGAATTTCTCCCAGTTCGACCAATGGCCGACCAGATTCGCGTTCGCGATTAGCACACGCGGCGCATATTCGTGAGTTTTGAAAACGCCAACCGGCTTGCCAGATTGGATAAGCAGAGTTTCGTCGTTGTCGAGTTTTTTCAACGCGGCCACGATCGCGTGATATGCCTCCCAGCTTCTCGCGGCGCGCCCGGTCCCGCCATAGACAACCAAGTCGCGCGGGCGTTCGCCGACTTCTTCGTCGAGGTTATTCATCAGCATGCGCATGGCGGCTTCCTGCTGCCAGCTCTTGCAGGAAAGGCTGGTGCCGCGCGGGGCGTGGATCGGCGTATACGTCGCTTCTGCGATTTCTGTTTCGACAGGCATAAGTAAATGGTAGTGCTTTACGGGCAAGGGTTCAAACAATTCGGCACAGGCGGAGCGAAGGGGGTTTCGCGTGGTGCGCCCGAGATACTCCCGCCAGATCCCTCGTGCCGCAGGTGAAAACGCGGGGCTTCGGGATGACGGGCCAACGGGAACCTGACCCGGTTTTCTGACCAGACAAGCCCTGCGGTAGACTTCCTCTCAGTGGCTTCTTCGGATCAACTCGGCTTGTCCTTCACTACGCCAGGCCGCCGCATCTGGACGGTGCGGGATCTGGTCGCCGCAGTCCGCACTCATCTGGAGCGCGAATACACCGATACATGGCTCGAAGGTGAGATTTCGAATTTTCGAGCTCATGATTCTGGTCATCTTTATTTCACGCTGAAGGATGAAAACGCCCAGATTCGGGTAGTGATGTTCCGCTCTTCCGCCCGGCTACTTCGGTTTCGGCCGGAGAACGGGATGCAGGTCATCGCACGCGGCCGGGTCACTATCTATGAAGATCGCGGCGAGTTGCAGATTTCGGCAGAGTATCTCGAGCCCAAAGGCGCCGGCGCCCTGCAGATCGCCTTTGAGCAACTGAAGGCTAAACTCGAAGCCGAGGGCCTGTTCGAGGCTTCGCGGAAGAAGCCGATTCCCACGCTACCGCGCAGAATTGGAGTTGTAACTTCTCCTCAAGCCGCGGTCCTGCGCGACATCTTAAATATTCTTCGCCGGCGGCATCTGGGCGCGAACGTGTTAATTTTTCCGGCACAAGTGCAAGGGGATACGGCCGCGCTGGAAGTGAGCGCGGGCATTCGCTATTTCAACAAAGCACGCAGTGTGGACGTCATTATCGTTGCGCGCGGCGGCGGCTCGGCCGAAGACCTGGCCGCATTTAATCATGAGGGCCTGGCTCGAACGGTCGCGTCATCGCAGATTCCCGTCATCTCGGCGGTCGGGCACGAGACCGACTTCACGATCATCGATTTCGTGGCCGATCTGCGAGCGGCAACGCCTTCCGCGGCGGCGGAATTGGTCATCCGTTCACGACAAGAAATTGATGAGCAGTCGTCGACCCTGGAGCGACGCCTGGAGAAAGCAATTCGATATCACCTGCTGATTGCCCGCCAGAATCTTAGCGAGTTGGCGCGCCACGGCGCGTTCGCCCGCATGATGGACCTGATCCATCGCCGGCAACAGCGTGTGGATGATCTGGTCTATCGACTGACGCAATCGCAACGTTCCGTCATCGAGAACCAGCGGCGGCGATTCGAAATGCTGGCCGGAGCAGTTCGTCATTACGATGTTCGGCGCGTTCTTGCAGGGATGCGAAAAGACTTAGTCGCGCAATCGGCGGCATTGTCTTCCGCCGTACGTAATCTGCTGCTTGAGCGCAAAGTTCGTTTGGAACGAATGGAAACTGCACTGCGGACGCTTTCGCCGCTCGCAATTCTCGAACGCGGCTACGCGCTGGTGTTCGATGCGTCAGGGAAGTTGCTAAAAGATGCCGCGCAGGTAAAAACAGGCGATGAGATCTCCGCGCAATTGTCCAAGGGTAGGGTACTTGCGACGGTAAGGCAGAAGAAATCCGAGTAGTTGAACGCTACTTTGCACAATATGTTGAAGCGGTTGGGTCAACCCCAGATACCTAACCGGCATCAAGTCATTGTTCGTGCCGTTTCGCGAACCAGTTGACGAAAAATTGGAGGTAGACCTTTGCTGGCTGGGAAGCATTGCAATCCGTGGTTTATCTTCGTTGCCATCGCAGTGATTGTGCTCGCCTTTGTGACGCTTTATGAACGGCGCCCTAACGATCCTCCTCCTGCGAACGCTCCACTGCATCAGCCGCGCTGAGGAAGTAGGATTTTCACCCAACCCCATGGGTGTCGTGTCATTCCACTTCAATTCTTTCATTGGTCAACTGTTTGTCCGGCTCCTCGCTACCCGTCAATTCGAAGGAGTTGGTCAGCACAGCTTTGCCCTTTTCTACGCTGGTGATCACATAGGAACAGCCGAACCAATGAGCTTCAGCCAGATCGGTAGACGACCACATCGCGGGATGATCAGGATGGGAATGATAGAAGCCGACAATGTCCTCTCCGCGCCCGCGGCCCTCCCGCTGGATACGGATCAGCTCCTTCGGGTCGATGTTGTAGCGATTGTGCGGCGAGTCGTCGCGTGTATTCCCGCAGCGCCCGATCGAGGTGACCACGCGCAGATCGCCATCGAAGCGACCGAGCAGCACTCCACAGCACTCGTGCGGGTAGGTCTCTTCCCCGTGCTGGCGAAGGGCGGCGTAGTGGGATCGGGAGATCTTGAGCATGGTTTTTGGATGCGGAGGTAAGAAGTCAGAAGGAAGACGTAAAAACTCAGAATGCACTATTAAGGGCCCATTTATCAAGTTGGATCGAGTCTATTCGGGAAGGTGGAAAGTCAAAATTCCCCCTGATACACCGACCAGCCAGTTGGTCACCCGGCATTATTTGAGGACCTCGTACTCGGATTTCACCAGCCCGTTTTTGAAGGTTTGCGTTGCGACGTGATGGAGTCGCACGTCGTGCAGGAGCGAACCAAACAGCGGGATACCGTCGCCGATAAGGACAGGATAGCGATTGATGACGATGCGCTGAATCAGGCCGGCGCGGAGAAAGCCCTGAACGGTAACTCCGCCATCCACGTAAACATGTTTGAAGTCGCGATCGGAAAGCCGCGAAAAAATTCCTGTCGGATCTCCAGACATTTGTTCGACGCGGCCTCCACGAACCCGGGAGAAATCGAGAGCGCGGCTACTGAGAGCGACGACCTGCCTGTCTCCGTATGGCCAGTCTGGAAAGGCAAGAACCGTCTCAAACGTTTTGCGGCCAATGACGAGCGCATCTACGGTGGCCATGAATTCGGCGTAACCGTTCGATTCGCCGCCATCGGCGGGCAGGAAGTCGTACTCACCGTTGCGGCGGGCGATGAAACCATCGAGGCTGACCCCGACGAAGACGGAAGTTTTCGTGCTGAGCCTACTTTCGGCCTGCCATTCCTTCGTTTCTGGTCGAATCCGTCGGCAGTGGGTCAGCATCTTAGCTAAGAGCCAGCGGCTTCGGCCTTGTATCCCCTGCCTCTATATGCTTACTTCTTCATTCTAACGCCTGCCTTCTACCCTTCTTCCCAGAACCTCTCGCTGAGATACTTGTCCCCCGAGTCGCAAAGAATCGTCACGAAAACGCCAGACTCGTCTCTTTTGAGTTCTCGCGCGAGCTGTAAGCATCCCGCCACCGCCGCTGCAGCGGAAATGCCCACCAGCAGGCCTTCTTCCCGCGCCAGCCGCTTGGCCATGCTGTAGGCGTCTTCCGTGGCAATCCCGATGTCAGCGTCGGCAAGCGAAGGGTCATAGATTTTCGGAACGATCGCGCTCGCCATGTGCTTGGCGCCTTCGATGCCATGGAATGGTGAATCCGGCTGAAGGGAAATACAACGGACGTTGGGATTCAGTTCCTTCAGGCGGCGGCTGGTCCCAACGAAAGTTCCGCTGGTTCCCAACATGGAAACGAAATGCGTGACACGTCCTTCTGTTTGTTGCCAGATTTCGTTGGCTGTGCCATGGTAGTGAGCTTGCCAGTTGGCGTCATTGGAATACTGGTCGGCATAAAAATATAAGTCAGGATGCTTGGCTGCCAGCTCGCGCGCCACACGAATCGCCCCGTCGGAGCCTTCAGCGGGATCGGTGTAAATGATGTTCGCGCCGTAAGCATGCAGGATGCGTTTGCGCTCCACTGAAACATTTTCCGGCATGCAGAGAGTGACCGGGAAACCTTGTGCGGCCCCGATCATGGCATAAGCGATGCCTGTATTTCCGCTGGTGGAATCCAGCAAAATTTTGCCGGAGGTTAACTTACCGCCGGCCTTGGCTTGGGCAACAATGTTTGCCGCCGCACGGTCTTTGACAGAGCCTCCGGGATTGAGCCACTCGGCTTTGCCGAGAATTTCCACAGCGGGATGCTCGCGAGTGATGCGTGGAAATCGCAGCAAGGGCGTGTTCCCAATACGCTCCATACTGATTTGCCCGAGCGTCGCAAATGGTTGAGCTACAGAGACATCGGCACGATGCGATACGCGAGGAATGGAGAATGCACGGGTTGTGACGGTCTGGGATTGAGAGCCTTTTGCTGAAATGTCTGACATGGTCTTCGAAACTGTGGGTGACGAACGTAATCTATCGGACGATAGAAATCACGCTCGAATTCCGGTTCTTTAGATTATAAAAGACGATGTTTGGTTCCAAAGTCGATGCCGATGCCTTTTTGCGGATTCGGCATCTAACGGAACGACGAAGGGAAAAATGGCGAAAGCAGAACAAGGTCGAACCTACGAAGACGCGGTGAACTGGCTTCGCGATCACGGCTTCGATTTGATTGAGGCTCCTGGCACCAACGGTCGCGTGTTCCTCAAGAAATACAACGTCTCGGCAGCCATTCAAAAAAATGGGGACGATCACGCCAAGATTTTCGCGTATCCCGGTTATCTCATTGGCAGCGAGATTTCCAAGCTCGTCAATAAAGGCTATCAGCAGTTCCTTAAGACGGCGAAAACGGAAGTGCCTGCCACCGCGGATCATCTCAAGGCGCTCCAGCAGTTCACGGAAGAATTCAAGGAAGCGTTGGGATTACCCAGCCTCTACAACGAATCGCTGGGCACGGTGAGCGAAGCCTACCAATACGACCGAATCGAGAACCGCGACAAACCTGCCACAGAACGTCCGAAGCGTCCCTGGGAACGGGCCGGAGCGATGGCTGCCACGGTCGCCAACAAAAGCCGCGCGTAGTCCCTATTTGCAATAACCCAAGCTCCAGCCTGCGCAACAATCGACCAGCCTAAATATTCCGGAGGTTAACCGGGATGCGATTTCAGTGCTGTCTAGATTTTTCGACAATTACGAGGCTTCGTAATTGCTTGCTACTGCGTGCGGGCGTAGAGCTGCGCCTGCGGGAACTGGCAAGTCTCTCGGCCATTTTGGCAGCGGACGGTGCAACTCCGCTGGCAGATCGCTCAAACCGCGAAGCATATGCGTTCCGCTTCGGTCGCCGACCGTCACACCGAGGAGACGTGGAACACCGGCGGAGCCTGTCTTCGCCGTCGCAACCGACACAACGATGGTTGCAGAACGGTCGTCCTTGAGATCGATTTCGGCCTCGACACATGCAGTCGTAGCGTGCGGCTCGCGATCAATGAACCGATTCACTTTTAGCTGACCGCAGTCGCGCGTCCGCCACTTAATCGGTGCACCCTCACCTTCGTATTGCAAAAAGAACTCCAGCGTCACCTTCGGCAAGCCATGATCCAAGGAAGAGACCTGTGTGGTCTTCACGCGCTCGATGGCGGTCTCTTCCGCTTGGTTGGTGGAGGTTTGCTGCGCCCGCAGCGAGTAGGTAAGAAGCGCGAATATGAGGATTAAAGCTCTATTCAGCATGCCTGGATTATTAGACACCGGGTGTGTCAAAGGCGGAGCGAGAGCTCCGGAGGAAATGTGCCACCGGACCCGCGCCGTATACCGCGTCGTAGTAGGCGCCTACGGCGAGCGCGGCAGTCAGGTCCACAGATGCCGAAATGAGTTTCTGTTTCAAGTTGTCCTAGGCGCAACATAGCCGACTTGACAACAATTTGCCAGGTTACTCTCACGCGATTGCGATTGAGGGCTTGAGTGAAATAGCGACTTTGCGCCACGTGGACGCGACTGGCTTTTCTACAGGGCCTTAGTGGCTCAAGGAATTGATTGTAGTTCTGCCACGGCAGCCGTTGCCGCCTCTGAAACTGTTCCTCCTCCATCGAAATGGATGTGCTCATTGTCATTAAGCAACAACCGTATCTGTGGAAGGGCTTCCTTGGCTTTGAAGGTTTCCAGCGCATAAATTGAAAGAACTCGCATGTCGGCTTTTTTGTCGCTCAGCTCCCGAATTAACGGGGGAATCGCTGTCCTGTCACCGATCTGTGCTAGCGACCACGGAATAATGCTGTTTACTCGATAGTCGTCCAACAGCGAGATGAGGATCGGAACAGCCCGTTTGTCTTTCAAATCACCAAACAGATGGGCTGGATAGTAACGGGCGCTAGTAACCTGTGCCCCAGACCGCCTGGGTGACATGAAAGAGGTATCGTTAAGAATGGCTTTGATGATCTCAAAGCCGCGCTCATCGCCTAGGGCGGCGAAAACAAACCCTGCGTTCCCTCTAATCCGCATATCGTTATCATGCAAGAAGGGTTCCAATTCAGGGAGCACTCTAGTATTGCCCAGGGCCACGATCTTGTTTGCGATCTGAAACTGCTTCCAGAAGACTCGCTCATTCTTAAATTCGACAATCAGTTCCTCGCTGGACTCATTTTGCTGAGCCTTCGTGATCGCGGGTATCGCTAACGAAGTGAACTGTTCAAACCTCACGACAAGGCTTACTTGAGCGGCAACACTAGACCCGTACCTTGTCGCAGGCCGGAATTCCCATTGCTTCACGGTGTCTAATGCGATTTGGTCTAGACCATATCCCGCACTACGATCAACAGCAGCCGTATGGATACGGCCATCACGACTAACGATTCCGCAGATTATTACTGTACCTTTGGAATCTAGTTCCTCGGGTGGTACCGCTGGCTTCGTTTGCTTTGTTAGAACGGGAGCTGAGACTGCATCCCCCATGGGATACACCAACTCGTCCCCGACTTGTCTCGGGGTTACCAACTTAGCGCACAACGGCTGCCTGCCTGGGACGCCAGCCCACAATTTGTCTTGTGCCTCGGAACAAATCACGTGCATCGTTAGTACCAGAACGAGTGCAACGATATAGGCGCAATCGCGTCTCATCAGCAGACCCCTTCACGTATTATCAAACCCTTTGTGTTTACCGAGCGACTTACTTTAGGTCAGTTGCCGAGATCAGGCGTTCAACCCCCTGCCGAAGCCCTTTGAGTGCTGCTGAGATTTTCATCCTGAGATACGGAGCATCTTGCCTTTGCGGGGTGCAGGAGCGTGGCTACCTGCTCTGCGCGGCGCACGCTAACTGCTGACGGATCGGCATTTTTGCAACAATGCGCGTACCCAAGCCATCGGATCGGACCTCCAACGTCCCGCCGAACTGTCGCAGCCTCTCCCGCATGCCCCGAATACCCACGCCTCCCCTGGCAGCGGAACTCAGATCCACGAGCTTTTCTGGGCTCATTCCGGTTCCCCGATCCCAGACTTCCGCTCTCAGTTCGCCGTCATCGCACGTCAGGCGGATCCCGGCCTCAGAGCTGTTCGAATGACGATGGACATTGGTCAGGCACTCCTGGACAACTCGAAACACGGAGATCTCCACCTCGGGAGACGGCCGATCAAAAGCAACAGGCAGATCAAGGGTCAGCTGAATTTTGCTGCGCTTGGAGAATTCCTCGGCGTACCACCGAATAGCGGATGCAAGCCCTACTTCATCCAAGAGCGGTGGGTGAAGCAGGTGGGAGATGGTTCGTATTTGACGCAACAATTCGCTCACCAATGAAATGCTGTCATTCACAAGAATGATTTGGTTCTCTCCAAGGGCACGGCACCCGGTTTGAATTCGAGACAAGTTCATGTCGAGCGCGACCAGCAGCTGACCCAAACTGTCGTGGAGGTCGCGAGCGATTCGCCGGCGCTCCTCATCCTGGGTCCGGAGAAGACGAGCGGAAAGCTCACGCACAACCTCCGTTTGGTTTACGAGCTCCTGATTCTTCAGATGGAGATCGCGGGTACGTTTCTCGACCTGATCCTCCAGTTCCGCGTGGGATTTCCGCACCGCCGCATGGGCGCGTTGACTGCTTTCTGCGAGGATAATGATGACGGCTGAAACGGAGAAGTAGGTGATCGCGCCTACCCATTCTGCGATTCCCGTGAGCATCAATGTGTGCACGGGAGGAATGAACCAGTACTGTTCCCCGAAAAAGGCTAAAGTTGTCGCAAGGATCGAGGGTCCGGTGCCGCAGAACCAGGCGGAGAAAACAATTGCGGGAAACATGACAAGGTAAGGGACATTCGCTCCCAGAACGGGGTCTATGGCCTTGCGAAGTAGAAACATTACTGTCAGGCCGAATAAGGAAACAGAGAGTCGCGTGACGGGCGGGCTTGCTCGCAGCGACAGCAATCTCGTCATGAAAACTGAATTCCTGATATTTGGAACCGGTCGTCGCCTCGCAGGCCGGTGTTTGTCAGTGAGTAAACCTCTTCGGCCCGGCGCTCTGCCGTGAATTGCGGCAAACAAGCGCCGGGCATCTACCGAAGAGGCCGCCCCAAGTTACATCCACGGCTGGATTTCAGCCAGGGAACTAGCGCGACGCGGGCGCGGCATCATCCGGCGGAGGTTCCACCAGAGAGTGGGCCTCCACGTCGGTGCGAGCGCCAATCACTTGCCAGGAAACCTTTTGCCCGAGTTTCCCGCCCGCAATGTGGAACCGGTCGCCCGAAATTTCATTGGCTACGTGAAGGTTGGGAGCAGGTTTCCCTACCGCCGTGAGTTGATAGTGCAGATCCAGATCGTGCGAGTAAAACCCGTTCGGAAGTTGAATCCAAGCCTCGCCAGCGTAGTCCAGAGACGCCACGCCATGACAAAGGTCCAGTATTTGTTGCGAACCTGACGGGGAAGTAACGAAAAGCGAGGTGCAGTTGGCGCCATCCCGGTGGGATGCCGGAGCGGTCGTTTTTTGGCCCCACACGGCGGGCGTCAACAGCGAGATCGCAAATAGCAGAAAAACAGCTCGAAAACATCGAATCATAAGAATGCTCCTTCGAATTAATTACGCTGAAAGGTCGGGAGTGAGGCTACATGGTTGGCGGATTTTTCAGCCGACTGGACAGCTGTAGATCACCCTCAGGTACAGGAACAGAATGATGGCAGCACTTCTAACAGCGAAGTGAGTGATTTAGAATCTGCAGCGATTCGCCGGTCAGAGCGCGCGCAGATTGTTTTTCAGTGCGGAGAAAGGATTGAACCTGAGTGCTCCCCGCGAAGCTTACAATTGTCGTCGCTGTGCTGAACTGTGACGCAGAAATACTGTGAGCCCGAATAGCCAGAGGAGAAGTACTCCTCTGAAAAGCCGTATCTAACAGATCCACCTGGGGCAGGACGAGGATGAGTGTGATCACTGCTAAAACTCCTACCAGCACTACTAGGGTGGACGGCTTTACGTTGAAACGAGCCATAGAAAAACGATATCTTCCGCCGCTTCCGTGTGTCAACCCGATTCGGAAGTAGCTGGTGCGCGCGCGGACGGTATTTCTCGAGCCTGCGAATATCAGGCAAGGCTGCCACCGATGGATTCATGCACGAAATCCACAGGCTCTAACCCCACGTCCCACTTCCGTAACTCACAGACCACTTCCATCCTTGCCACTCAAGCCGTATGCTGTGGAGGATAACTGCTGATAGAAGCAGTCCATCTCTCCGTGATAGCTCCGTTTCATCTTTATGCGTGGGTGTTGGCCGGTTCCGGAGCAGCATTTGCCGCCTATGTCCTTTTGCGGCGCAAGCGCAAAGGGCCGGAGGAAATCGAACGGGAGCGTCGAGCCTGGCTTGATCAAATTGGGCGCATCACCGACGGAACCGTCATTGACGTTCAGGAAGTCAGCAGCAACGGGGATCGCCCCTCAACCATGCTGATTTTTCGGTACGATGTGGCCGGTGTCTCTTACGAGGCTTCTCAGGACGTCACGTATCTTCGGCAATTGATCAATCTTCATTCGTGCCGTTTGGGCCTTCCAACTTCCGTCCGTTACGACCCACAAAATCCCGGTAATTCGATCGTGCTATCGGAGCGCTGGATGGGACTGAGGCAATAGGTTTACTCCTGCTGTAATAAGTGGTACTTACCGCAAAAAACAATGTCAGCCAACCTCGTGGCGCGAGGCATCTTGCGATCACGCGGAGCCTGTCAGACACGCGTGCATGGAATGGCGCGCCCTTTACGGCAGACTCAGTTTCGGGCGTACGTAAGATCCCTCATCGACTGAAGTCGAGTTCGGGATGACATGAGGAAGGGTTGGCAATTTAATGGGTAAGCTAACTACTGACTACTAGCTACTAACTACTGATTTATCTAGCTGCCGGCTGCGAAACCGCCCGCATGAGCAAGGGTGATGCGAAGGTATTTGTGGGGATTCACTGGGGTGTCATTGATCCGAACCTCATAGTGAAGGTGAGGTCCGGTGCTGCGACCGCTCAAGCCAACGTATCCGATCGTATCGCCACGGTGGATGTATTGACCAGCGGTAACAGCGAAGCTGGCGAGGTGGCCATAGCGGGTGGTGATTCCGTGTCCGTGGTCGAGAATGATCGCGCGCCCGTAGCCACCACTGAAATCCGCGAATTCGACAATGCCATCGGCTGGCGCGATCACGGGTTGACCAACGGCAGCGGAGATATCCACGCCGCTGTGAAATGCTCCTTCACCGTTGAACGGGTCCGTACGTTCGCCGAATGATCCTGTAATCGGGCCTTCTACCGGCCAAAGGCTCGGGGCCGAATTGGCCCGCAGCCAGTCCGCCGGAGTCACGTTGGTGGTCAGTCCCAGAATGATGCCAGTCGTCGCGGCGCCGCTGAGGGCAGTGTCTTTCAAAGTGTATAAGCGATCAAGGGACGAACTTACCTGCTCATCCTGGACTGCGTCGGTGGTAGGCGTCAGAATCGGATCATTCTTAAGTCCGTAGAGCGACGAAACCTCGCTAGCCAGCGAGCCGAGCGATGCAACCTGAATATCTCTCTCTTTTGCAACCTGCTCCAGCTGGGTGTAGCGGTCTTTCAAATCTTCTTTTTGGGTCCGCAGTTCGTTAAAGTGCGAAACCTTCAAAAGCATGTGGAGATACGAACTGGCGATCCCGGTGAGGCTTAGGGCACCGATTCCCGCCCCGACGACCAACACGTAGAGGTAATGAACGGGGATAGAAATTTTGCGGAGTTGGCCATCATCGCCGCGCGCCACAAAAAGAATGTAGAAACGCTTCCGCAAAGTAACGCTTCTCCTTTGATCAGGACGGCAGGTTCGCCGTGCAATACTCACCGACTCCTGATCCCGCTGCACCGCCCGCTGGGATGGGCCGTGCCCATTACCTACCTACCGGAACCAGGTCCAGCCATATACTGAGAGACCCGACACTTCAAGCCCCAAGTCACTCGTTGGCCAAAGGTGTTCGGAAAACAGCAACTGAACGGTAACAAAGTAGGTTCAGGCCTGTCAATGACCTGCGGGCATTACTGAAGGCGTGGCCGCCCCCGACCATTAGCCGGTACGCTTTGGAGATATTACCGACGTTCCCCTACTGGTCCGCCGATCACAGCAGCCGCCAACTCACCTTCGCGCGAACTAGATGACCCGTGAGCGGCGCGAGTTGGCTGCTGGCCGATCAATTGGCGGTTGAAGCGCGGGTATCTTATATATTGATCCTGCTTGCCTCTACCTGAAAAAGCGCTCATTGACCGCATACGGAGACAACAGCGCCGGCAGCGAGGGATAGTCGCCGGCATTGGCGATGACTGTGCAATCCTGAAAATTCCAGCCGGTCATGAAATGTTGGTCACAACCGACTTCAGCCTGGAAGGCATTCACTTCCGCCGGGAATGGCACCCGCCGGAAGTGGTCGGACATCGTTGCCTGACGCGTGGGCTTAGCGATATTGCCGCCATGGGTGGCGAGCCCATTGCAACTTTTCTTTCTTTGGCGCTGTCGCCGAAGTTACCGCAAAAATGGGTAGACGGCTTTATGCGAGGATTTTTGCGGCTGGCGAGCACCTTCAAGGTTGCACTTGCCGGCGGTGATACGGCCGAATCTCCAGACGGCGTACTTGCTGACATCGTTGTGATCGGATCGACGCCGAAAAGGACAGCGATTCGGCGCAGCGGCGCCCGTCCTGGAGACCGTATCTATGTGACCGGCGATCTGGGCGGAGCCGCGGCGGCGTTGCAAATGCTCTTCGCTGGCCGCAAGCTCCGTGCGAGAGATTTCCCCAAACATTTTTCTCCGGAGCCTCGCCTTCAAATCGGCAAGTTCCTTCGCGAGAAAAAACTGGCTTCGGCCATGATTGATATCAGCGATGGGTTATCCACGGATCTTTCTCACATCTGCGAAGAAAGCGGGGTCGGAGCGGAAATCCTGGCAGAGGCGATTCCGTGCGCCAGCATCGGCAACCCGCCTCACGAGGTTGACTTGAACTTCGCCCTGCATGGCGGGGATGAGTACGAACTGCTATTTACTGCTCCCAGCGGCAAACGCGTACCCGCGCGAGTCGCGGGCGTTCCGATCACGCAAATCGGCCACATTGCTCGTCGCAAAACTGTGTTCCTGGTGAACAGTGAGGGCGTCGGTTTCGAACTGCAACCGCAGGGCTGGCAGCACTTTCAGCAGTAACCGTCGACAACGACGAGCGGACGCCGAAGACCTAGTGACTTTCGTGCTATTCGGACTCAGGCTTGCTCTATGAAAGCGGCCCCCGTCCGTCTAAATTGACCCTATGTCGTTCCCTCGATTTGTCCTGCTCGTTTTCTGGGTCCTTTGTGTGACTCTTAACGCCTTCGCGCAGCAAGCCACTGAACCGATGGTCAACAATGAATTTGTTCAGAAAGAGTTCGGAGCGAACTGTTCTCTGGTCGGCATGGCCCCGCTCCAAGCTGACCTCAACGGCGACGGCGTCGAAGATATCGTGATTCCGGCGCGCTGCACGAGTCCGATGATGGACGAAGGCGAGCAAAATTATGTGGTTGTCGATCCTTACAATGCCTTTTTCGGCTACGGCAATCCGAAAATCACCACTCAATTTTCCACCGAGAATCCCGAGCGACGCGGATTCTCGCTACTAATCATTCATGGCGCCGGCGCTGACGCGTGGCATTCTGCTTCGCCTAAAGCAAAATTCCTGATTGTGAACCTTCCTTACAAGAGTGTTTATGTTAAGCGGATGGCGGTCAAGAAGAAGGTCCATCTGGCCATTTTCGTGGATGAAACCGGCGGCGATGCCATGACTTCGGCGATTTTCTGGGATGGCAAGAAGTACCGCTACCAGCCCATGGGCTCCAATATGGAGTAAGACTGCCCGCGCAGGGGCATCTCTCGATTGTCAGATCAAAACTAGCAAGGTCGCCCATTGCGGACGACCTTGATTAAGAAAGCTGCTTGTTCTAGATACGCCCTTACAGTTCGAAGTGAAAAACATCCACAACTTGGAAATTCACCCGGTTCACTAGAACGATGTGCCCCCCAATAACCACATGGGCGCAATCGGGCGGTGGCGGAGGCAAACGGCGCTCTAGTTCTTCCGGGCAAGGATACATCTTTGCCCGTAATTCAACCGGGAGCGTGCCCCGAATTACCAGCTGTCTTTCTAATCCGGGAGGCAGCCGATCCCGATCCCTTAACCCTGGCGGCAGGTGGTCGTGGTGATCGACATACCAGCCACGCATGGCGTCGCGATCGTGGTCCCCGTAAAAATGATCTCGATCATGATTGTCGCGAAACTCGTCCCGGTCGTGGCCACGCCCGTGATCATGATCATCCTGGGCGAAAGCCTGGCTGCAACCTAAGGCGAGGATTGCCGCGATGAACAAATGTAAGCAGGTCTTTGCTCGCATGTAGCCTCCAAAATTGGAAGTGGCGATACATGAGACTAGCCGCCTGCATCCCGGTCGCACAAAGGTACAAGAGTACGTGTACCTTGACTCGATATAATCATCGGCTGCAGCCTGGAGAAGAAATGGATCTGGAACAGAAACTGGCCGAACTGAAGAAACGGGACCAATTGGCGGAAGACGGTGGCGGCGCGCAACGCTGCGAGCGGCAACGCAAAGAAGGCAAGATGTCGGCTCGCGAGCGCATCGAGTTTCTCCTCGACGAGGGCACATTCGAAGAAACCGACAAGCTGGTGACGCACCGCTGCATGGATTTCGGAATGCCGGAGCAGAAATATTACGGCGACGGATTCATTACCGGCTACGGCCGCATCGAAGGACGCCTGGTCTTTGTGTTCGCGCAGGATTTCACAGTTTTTGGCGGCTCACTTTCGGAAGCGAATGCCGGAAAAATCATCAAGATCATGGATCTCGCTGCGAAGATGGGCGCGCCTGTCATCGGGTTGAATGATTCCGGGGGCGCGCGCATTCAGGAAGGCGTAATGTCGCTGGCCGGCTACGCCGACATTTTTCTTCGCAACACGCTTTACAGCGGCGTGGTGCCGCAAATTTCCGCGGTTATGGGGCCCTGTGCCGGCGGCGCGGTCTACTCTCCGGCTATTACCGACTTCATTCTGATGGTCGACAAAACCTCGTACATGTTCATCACCGGTCCTGACGTGATTAAGACGGTCACGCACGAAGAGGTCACCAAGGACCAGCTGGGTGGCGCGATGACGCACAACGAAACATCTGGCGTCGCGCATTTTCTGGCTCACGACGACGCCGAGTGTTTATCGATGGTCCGCGAGCTGCTCAGCTTCGTGCCGTCGAACAATCTCGATGACCCACCGCGCAGGCCCTGCACCGATCCCGTCGACCGTGCCGATTCGGCGCTCGACAAAATCGTTCCCAACCAGTCGAACCAGCCTTATGACATCAAAGATGTCATTCACGGCGTGATCGATGATGGTTACTTTTTCGAAGTGCAGGAGCACTTTGCCAAGAACATTGTCGTTGGGTTTGCGCGGCTGAATGGACGATCCGTTGGCATTGTGGCAAATCAGCCGGCAGTGCTCGCCGGGACGCTCGACATTAACGCGTCCATCAAGGGCGCGCGTTTCGTGCGCTTCTGCGATTGCTTCAACATTCCGCTGGTCACATTCGAAGACGTCCCCGGATTCTTGCCGGGCACAAATCAGGAATACGGCGGAATTATCAAGCACGGTGCCAAGCTGCTGTTTGCCTTCGCGGAGGCGACAGTCCCCAAGGTGACCGTCATTACCCGCAAAGCCTACGGCGGAGCCTATTGCGTGATGGCCTCCAAGCACATCCGCACAGATGTGAACTACGCATGGCCGACTGCGGAGATCGCGGTCATGGGCCCGGAAGGCGCAGTTGACATTGTTTACAAACGAGACCTGGACCGCGCTGAAGATCGGGCGGCTCTTCGCCAAAAAAAGATCGAAGAATTCCGCGACCGTTTCGCCAATCCCTATGTTGCCGCCGATCGCGGCTTCGTGGATGCGGTCATCCTGCCACACGAAACACGCAAAAAAGTGATCCAGGCTCTCGAGATGCTCGATACCAAGCGTGACAAAAACCCGCCGAAGAAGCACGGGAATATCCCGCTGTAGCCGGGTGCCCCACCCTTAACGGAGCGCTCTTTGCGAGTTAGGGTGGGATTGTTCAATTTTAAAATCTCACGCCTTGTCATTCCGAGGAGCGCAGCGACGCAATGACATCATCCATCAAGCAGCGCCTCTGCAATGTCCGTCCATTCCTGCTCGAACGATAAGCGGCTGGGAGACTTCCCGGCGCGGCTGTACCAATACGCGGCGTTGGAGTTGTCGCCTTCTTTTCGATGAAGATAAGCGTGCACCCAGGCTCCAGCAGGACCTTCGTCCTGCTGCGCGGATTCGTGGGCACGATTCCAGTCTCCCTTGGCATCCCACCAAAGCCCCGCAAGCGACGCGTTGAGCTCGCTTGGCGGCTGGTCATGTTTCAACGATTCGCGGAACTGTTGCAGGTTCACTGTGCGCTATTTCAGTCTTTCATTATCCGCTTCTCGGCCGACTTGCGTATCGCATCGGGAAATGGAAACGATTTCCGCGTCTTTCGATCCATGTGAACCGCGGTGATTTCGCAGGTGGCTGCGAGTTCATTGGTCTCAATGTTGCTCATCTCATGCACAAACCGGATCACCTTTT
>Ga0070731_10001179_pt1 | contig 28288 bp, 24 predicted proteins | sample Coa_R1_2_FD_66448 | JGI IMG/M metagenome (GOLD analysis project Ga0070731, IMG submission 66448) | Surface soil microbial communities from Centralia Pennsylvania, which are recovering from an underground coalmine fire - Coalmine... | ecosystem: Environmental > Terrestrial > Soil > Unclassified ... | reverse complement strand
CGGTAGCGGCGGTTTTAAGAAGGTCGCGGCGTGTCATGTTCAAATCTTAGTCAATCGGCGCTCGCCGCACAAACCCGGCGCCGGCTCACGGTCTGGGCTACCTAGATCTCGCGCTTTTTCGCGGCCTGGATCATGTGGTCCGCGGCACGATATGCCAACGCCTGAATCGTCGCCGTCGGCTGCTGACGGCCGGAGGTGACGAAACTGGATCCATCCACGACGAAGAGATTCGGCACGTCGTGGGCGCGATTGAATTTGTCCACCACGGAAGTGGCCGGATCGTTCCCCATGCGGCAGGTGCCCATCAGGTGAACGGACCCGTAGACGTCGCCGGCTCCGGAGTCCCACATCTTCTTCGCGCCGGCGGCTTCGAAAATTTCCCGCTGCCGGGCGAGGATGAATTTCATGTTGGCCAGGTCGTCGGGGTGAATCTTGAAGGTGACGCGCATGGCGGGCATCCCCCAGGAGTCCTTGAGCGTCGGATCCAAGTCGATCGCGTTGGTCTCCTGCGGAAGATTGGTGAGGTGCGTCAGGCTCGACATGGTGTGGGTGAAATATTCGCCCACCAGGTTTTTCCACTCCACGCCCCATTGAGGCAGATCCTGAGGCATTCCGTAGAGCGCATGCGATATCGGGTTACTGCCGAAGCGGCAATCGATCCCGCCGCCGCCGTAGAACCCTCGCTTGCGATCGGCCGCGTAGTAGTCGAAGACCACGCGCGTCACGTCGATGCTCTTGTAGTCGTTCAGGGGATGTTCGAATAAGCCCCAGGTGACCGTGCCCAGGTCGAACATCAGGTACTTGCCGACCAGGCCTGACGAGTTAGCCAGCCCGTGCGGGAAGCGGCTGGATTGCGACATCAGCAACAGCCTGGGAGTCTCGGCTCCATTGGCGCACACCACCACGGCTTTGGCCTTTTGCATGTGTTCCGTTTTGCTGCCGTCGAAGTACACGGCGCCGGTCACGCGGCCCTCCGCGTTGGTCTCGATGCGGCTGACGTAGGAGTCGCTCCGCACCTCGCAGCGTTTGGTGCGCTCCGCCATCCGGATTGAGGTAGCCAACGAACTGGACTTCGAGGCGAACTCACAGCCGAATCTCGGACAGTAGCCGCAGTGCTGGCACGCCGTGCGGCCCTTGTAATCCTTGGAAATGACCGCAACCGGAGCGGGGAAGGGATGCAGCCCCAGCTTCTTCGCGCCGCGTTCAAAGAGAACGCCGGAAGACTTCACCGGCATGGGCGGAAGCGGATACGGCTTGGAGCGCGGCCCCGCAAACGGATTCGCGCCTGCAAGTCCGGAGATGCCGATGTCGTATTCGGCCTTGGTGTAATACGGCTCGAGATCGGCGTAGGTGATCGGCCAGTCCGCCAGTCCCGTACCGGGAATTTCGCCCCACAGGGAACGTTCCTGGAAGTCCAGTTCCAGGAATCGCCAATAGTTGGCGTTGTAGTGTACCGTGCCTCCGCCCACCTGCCGGCCATATCCAACGCTGGGTTGTTGGCGCGCGGTTTCGGACGGCGATTGGCGAAACGTCTGCGGCTGCTTTCGGAAATCGTTCATCAGCGGCGAGCCGCGATATCCGAACTTTACTTCGTCGTGGGTGAAGTCCTTCTCTTTTAGATAAGGACCTTGTTCGAGAACCACGACATCGAACCCCGCCTCGGCCAGTTCCTTGGCGACGCTGCCGCCCGCCGCGCCCGAGCCGATCACCACGAAATCCACCGTGTCGGTAGTCTTGTATGGCGCAGGCATTCTAGTTCTCGCCCCCGTTAGCCTTGTCGTCGTACCAGCCAAACGGTGGTTTATAGATGTGGGCCGGCTTGAAGCCCAGCGTCTGATATCCGCCCGCCGGGTTCCCACCGTACACGGGATCGGCGAGGAAGCCAAACATGGTGTGCGTGCGCAAGAGCCGAAAGAAGGGAGTCGACTCGATCGATTTCAACAGGGCGATGCGCTGCTCGGAAGTCAGCGCGGCGCAACTCGCCGATCCCGGAAACATCTGCGATCGCTTCGCATTCACGTCGGCGAGGCCTTGGTGATAGGCGGATTGGTTCTCTTTGTCGAATGTCGTAAGGGCGCGACCGATGAAGTAGACCACGCCGGCTTCTCTCGCGCCCGGAGTTGAAGTAGTGGGAACGATCTCCGCGGTCAGCGATTCGACGTCGCTGGCGCCCTGCGCATCGAAAAACTCCGGCTTCTTCCCGGATTTCACCGCCTCCTGTGCGTGGTGCTGTGCTTCCAGGATTTCGGGCAATACCGCTACGCCCAGCGAAGTAGCTAACCATTCTCTACGGTTCAAGACGCTAACCTCCGTGAATTTTTAGCAACGTGGGGAGTTTAATAGTACCATTCTGGACTGTGGATGGCGACGCCAAGCCGCTTGTATATGCACACTCGAATACGCAGGCGATAGAATATTTGAAGTTATGCCCTGCTTAAGAACTTCTTTCGCGCTCAGACTAAGTTTCGTGGTCCTTGCCATGGCCGCGTTCAGCGGGAGTCTTCTCGCCCATCATTCTTTCGCGGCCGAGTTCGACGATCAGAAGCCTGTCAAAATGACCGGGACCATCCAAAGGGTCGAATGGCAGAATCCTCACATCTGGTTCTATCTTGATGTGAAGAATAGCGACGGGAGCACCACCACGTGGGGCTTCGCCGGAGGCGCGCCCGGCCAGTTGATGCGGCGCGGCATCACCAAGGATCAACTGAAGATCGGCGCGACCGTTGTGGTGGAAGGATTCCGTTCCAAGGACGGAACGAACAACGCCTCCGGGGGGCGCCTGACGTATCCCGACGGCAGACAGGTTTTGACCGCAGGGTCCCAGGATCGCGTGCCGCCGGCGACTACGACCAAGCCTTGAAGTCCCGTGAGACGAACCTTATGAGACGCTTTTCTTTTCTCTTCGCATTGGCGCTTGCATACATTCCTTCTGTGCTCGCCCAGACCGCCGGGAAGCCGGCCGCTGTCCCCAACATTCCCCGGACGGCGGAGGGAAAGCCGGACTTCTCGGGAATCTACCAGTGGCCCACGTATTTGCCCGGGGACGAGCACGGGAAGTCCAATGCCACTACTTTCGATCGCAAATACTTCGCGCCGCTCAAACCGGGAGGAGAGGCGTTCCTGGAACCGCGCACCGGCGATCCGCGCCACGATGAGCCGCGCGACTTTTGCATGCCCGCCGGCTTTCCGGGCGGCATTCTTTCCGGCAACGCGATGCAGTTCTTCCAGACGAAGACGCATCTGATCATGGTCCACGAGTTTCAGCGCATGACGCGGATTATCCCGCTGGACGGACGTCCGCACCGCGAGGGTCTGGAGCCCATGTTCTACGGTGATCCCGTCGGCCACTGGGAAGGCGACACGCTGGTGATTGAAACCACCAACTTCCGGCGCTGGGCGCTGGACGATTTTTACTACACCAACCCTAAAGAATTCCGAATGCACAGCGACGCCTTTCGCACCATCGAGAAAATCCGCTGGAAGAGCAAGGGCGCGCTCTCGTACGATCTAACCGTCGACGACCCCAAGATTTTCACGCGTCCCTGGTCGCAGGAATTCGAAATCCTGGCCAAACCGGAATGGGAGTCGGCGGGAATTTACGAATACGAGTGCGAGGAAAACAATCGCTGTCCGGGCGGCAAGTGCCAAGGCAAATAAGGAACGCAGGCTGATGTCGATTCCCGATCTCTGCCAGTGGCTCCAGAACACTCCCTGGGGAGTCGGAATTCGCGAATCCACTTTGATGTTTCCGGTCATCGAGGGAACCCACGCGATCGGAATCGCGCTTTCCGTGGGCGTCCTGCTCATCATGGATCTGCGGCTGGCCGGCGTGCTGATGCGGCGTGAGCCGGTCTCAGAGATTTCCAATCAGTTGATGCCCTGGAGCCTGGGCGGTTTCGCGATCATGTTCGTGACGGGGGTTTTGCTGTTCTGGTCACAGGCGATGAAAGCCTACGGCAGCATTTTCTTTCGCATCAAGCTCGCGCTGCTGGTTCTCGCCGCGATCAATGCGCTGGTGTTTGAATTGACGCTGCGGCGCAGCATCGCCACGTGGGACACGGCAGAGAAGCCTCCGTTCCGTGTCCGTATGGCCGGCGTCATGGGGATCGTGCTGTGGGCGGGGGTTATCGCCGCGGGCAGGACCATGGCTTACAATTTTTGAGGCGTATAACTTTTGACGATGGCCTTCTAACCGCCGGCCGACATGCTCCATCTGCTCCCGTTTTTTCAGTGGTGCGACAGCACCGCAGTCGGACAGGCCATTCGCGATTCCCGCGTTCTCTTTCCCATCATTGAGAGCGTGCATCTGTTTGCGCTGACTGTCCTGCTGGGCACCATCATTGTGCTGAATCTAAGGTTGGCCGGGTTCGGATTGCGCACGCAGGCCATGCCCCGGGTGGCAGGTTCGCTGGCGCCGCTCACCTTCTGGAGCCTCCTGACGATGCTGGCTAGCGGATTCCTCCTGTTTTGTTCCGAAGCTCTGAAGTGTTACGATAGCCCCCCTTTTTTCATCAAGATGGCGGCGCTGTTTCTCGCGATCGTTTTCCACTGGACCGTATTCCGGCGCCTGGTAAATTCCTCCGCTGAACCGGGACGCGCGCGCGCCTTCGCGACCGTCGCGGTATCGATGATCCTGTGGTTCGGCGTGGCCACGGCAGGCCGGGCGATCGGATTCTACTAAGCCCCCCTTCACTTTTAGCTCTCAACCTCGCAGGTATGGATAGAGGAGCTTGGGTTTACCGCCCAAAGCTTCCTGGATGATTTCAAACTGAGAGGAAACAAATCCTATGAGCACCACAGAAACTCCGACTCTTGACATGAACAAGCTGAACGCTTTTATCGGTCAGTTCGTGACCGATCTCGGCGCATCGGTTCATGCCGGCATGGTCGTCATCGGCGAAAAGCTGGGGCTCTACAAAGCCCTCGCCGGGCAACCAATGACTTCCACGGAACTCGCCGCCAAGACGAAGACCGATGAGCGTTATCTACGCGAATGGCTGGCTTCGCAGGCCGCGGGAGGCTATATCACTTACGACGCGAAGAACAATAAGTTCAGCTTGAGCGCCGAGCAGGCGTTCACGATGGCTACCGAAGACAGTCCCGCTTATCTTCCGGGAGCGTTTGAACTGGCCTTGGGTTCGGTTGCCGCGGTGCCCCGCATCGTGGAATCGTTTCGCACCGGAGCGGGCATGGGCTGGCATGAGCATGTCGACGGCGTCTTTCACGGATGTGAAAAGTTCTTTCGCCCGGGTTATGCCGCAAATCTTGTCAGTTCCTGGATTCCAGCGTTGAACGGCGTCAAAGAGAAACTGGAAGCGGGCGGGACGGTGGCTGACGTCGGCTGCGGGAAGGGAGCTTCCACCCTGTTATTGGCAAAAGCCTTCCCCAAGTCTCGATTTATCGGGTTCGACTACCACGATAAGTCGATTGAGGCGGCCCGCGATTCCGCCAAGCGTAATGGCGTTGCCGACCGCGTCACCTTCGAGGTGGTAAAGGCCAAGGAATTTCCAGGCAAGAACTATGACCTTGTCGCCTTCTTCGATTGCTTGCATGATATGGGCGACCCAGGCGGCGCGGCCGCGCACGTCCGGAAATCGTTGGCCAAGGATGGCACGTGGATGATCGTGGAGCCGTTTGCCAACGATCAGTTGAAGGACAATCTGAATCCCGTGGGACGCGTTTACTATTCGTTCTCGACGCTGTTGTGCACGCCTTGTTCGCGATCCCAGGAAGTCGGGCTGTGCCTGGGGGCCCAGGCCGGCGAAGCGCGGATTCGCGAGGTTGTGACCTCGGCCGGGTTCAACCGTTTCCGCCGGGCGACGGAGACGCCGTTCAATATCGTTTACGAAGCGCGGCCCTGATCCGCCGCAAAATCCAGGCTGGCGCGCCAGGCGCAAGGTGTATAATCGGTGCGATCCTTGCGACACTGAAGCGTTTGAATGACGCGCGTATTCTTAATCGTCAGCGCTCTCGCAGCGCTCGCGCCAGCCCAGGCGGTCGAGTACAACCGAAACATCCGCTCCATCCTCTCGGACCACTGCTTCACTTGCCACGGGCCCGACGCCGCGAATCGGCAGGCGAACTTTCGACTCGACCTGGCGAATGGGGTCCGTGGTCATGAATCCGAGATCCTTCGCCGCATCGCGTCCGCGGACGACGCTGAGCGCATGCCGCCGCCCGGCTCTGGGAAGCCTCGCCTCAATGAGCACGAAATCGGCCTTATCCGGCAGTGGATCGCTCAGGGTGCGCCGTGGGAACCCTTCTGGTCGTTCATTCCTCCGAAGCGGCCGGCTCTGCCCGTCAATGCAGCCAAGACTCCGATCGACCGCTTCATCCTTGCGCGGCTGGAGCGTGAGTCTCTCCATCCCGCGGCTGAAGCGGACAAGCGGATCCTGATCCGCCGAGTGTCGCTTGACCTGACTGGCTTGCCTCCCACGCCCGCCGAAGTCGACGCTTTTCTTGCCGACCAGTCTCCGAACGCGTACGAAACGGTGGTCGACAGGCTTCTCGCGTCGCCCCATTACGGCGAGCGCATGGCTTACCGCTGGATGGAAGCGGCGCGGTATGGCGACAGCAACGGCTATCAGACCGATGGCGACCGTGACATGTGGCGCTGGCGTGACTGGGTTATCGATGCCTTCAATCGCAACATGCCGTATGACCGCTTTACCAGCGAGCAACTCGCGGGCGACCTGATGCCCAATCCCACGCTCGAACAGCAAATCGCTTCGGGGTTCAACCGCAATCACCGGACCACGGGAGAAGGCGGCATTATCCCGGAAGAATACCGCGTCGAATATGAAGCCGACCGCGCCCAAACGACTGCTACCGTCTGGATGGGCCTCACTGTCGGTTGCGCGCGCTGTCACGATCATAAGTACGACCCGATTTCCCAGAAAGACTTCTATCGCCTCTTCGCTTTCTTTAATCAGATACCCAATGAGCGAGGTTTCGTGTGGAACTATGGGCCGGAGCAGCCATTTATCAAAGCTCCGCTACCGGAACAGAAGAAGCATCTCGCGGAACTCGACGCACGCCTTCATACGCTCAAGGAGAGGCTGCCGAAAATCGGCGACGCGCCCGAAAAATGGAAACCGTCGAAAGATTGGACCGTCAAGGAAGGCCTGGTCTTCGAGCAGCAAACCAAAGGTAGCTATAACGGAGATTCCGCCGAGTTCGGCTACCTCCAGCCCTTCACTTATTCCGCGTGGATCAAGCCCGCGTCACCGGATGGAGCCATCCTGACGCGCCTGGACGACTACATCGAGAGTCAGGGCCACGGACTGTATCTGATGAACGGCAAAGTGCGCCTGCACATTACACATCGTTTTACTGATCTCGGCCTGCGCATTGAAACTGTCGAGCCCGTGAAGCTTAACGAATGGCAGCACGTCCTGGCCACTTATGACGGCAAGCGTCTGGCGTCGGGTGTCCGTATCTATATCAACGGGGAGGCGCGCGAAACCAAGATTCTCTTCGATCAGAATAACGAGCCCTTTCATAAGAAGGACACCAACGTCCGGGTCGGCGAGGGCGGAGGTCTCAAATTCGAGGGCGAAATTTCGGACGCTCGCATTTACAACCGGGCGCTGACGGCCGACGAAGCCGCCGCGGTTTCGGTGAAAGAATCAATCGTCTCGCTTGCCGCGCTGCCACGGCGAACAAAATCTCAACAAGCCAAACTGAACCTGGCTTATCTCGATCTGGCAGCGCCCAAGGAGATAAAACGCGGCTTAGCCGAAATCGCCAAAGCTCAAGCCGAGCGGGACGCTTATTACGACTCCATCCCCACCGTGATGACGATGGCCGATGGAGCCAACCGCGATACCTATGTCCTGAAGCGCGGCGCTTACGACGAGCCGGCCGAACGAGTCACCGCCGGCATCCCGGAAGCTTTGCCCGTCAGGACGCCGCTGCGCAATCGCCTGGATCTCGCGAACTGGCTCACGGATCGCGCGAATCCTCTCACGGCACGAGTCGCTGTGAACCGTTTCTGGCAATCTTACTTCGGCGTGGGAATCGTCAAGACGGTCGACGACTTCGGTTCCCAAGGGGAATGGCCGTCGAACCCGGAATTGCTCGACTGGCTCGCTGTCGAATTCATGGAGAGCGGATGGGATGTGAAGGCGATGCAGAAGCTCATCGTCATGAGCGCGGCTTACCGCCAGTCATCCGTGGTGACGCCGGAACTGCTGGCGAAAGATCCCGATAACCGGCTGATGGCCCGAGGACCACGGCTGCGGCTGGGCCCCGAAGCCATCCGCGATCAGGCGCTGGCGGTTTCAGGACTTCTGGTCGACAAAATTGGAGGCCCTTCCGTAAAGCCGTATCAACCCGCCGGTCTGTGGCAGGAACTGGCGGGAGGCAAAGGCTACGAGCAAGCCAACGGCGAAGGACTCTACCGGCGAAGCCTGTACACGTGGTGGAAGCGAACCTCTCCGCCGCCTTACATGATGAATTTCGACTCGCCCAACCGGGAACAATGCGCGGTCTTTGAAAACCGCACCAACTCGCCGCTTCAAGCGCTCGACCTGATGAACGACGTAACGTTCCTGGAAGCGTCGCGCAAGTTTGCGGAGCGCATTATCGCCGAAGGCGGCGCGACGCCCGAGACGCGCATCGAATACGCCTACAAACTGCTATTGGCGCGCATTCCGTCCGGCAAACAGAAACAGATCTTGTTGACCGCGCTGGCACGCATGAGCGCGGACTTTCGCAAGGATCCGAACGCCGCGAAACGATTTCTTCAACAGGGCGAATCACCCATCGCCGGAGGCGATCAGGTGGAACTGGCCGCCTGGGCCAGCATCGCGAGCCTGATGTTCAACATGGACGAGGCCATCACTAAACAATGATTGATCAAAGAATCACCAGGCGCTTTTTTTCCGGGCTCGCATTGGCTTCGCTCCTCAAGGCCGAGCGGCAGCAACAGGGGCTCGCGGGCTTGCCCCACTTCGCGCCGAAGGCCAAGCGGGTGATTTACCTGTTCCAGTCCGGAGGTCCGTCGCAGATCGAACTCTTCGACCACAAGCCGCGCCTTATGGATTTTCAAGGGCAGGATCTGCCCGAGTCGATCCGTAACGGCCAGCGTCTCACCGGCATGTCCGCGTCGCAATCGACCTTCCCTGTCGTTCCGTCGAAGTTCGGTATGGCCCAGCGCGGGCAATCAGGCGCGTGGGTGGGAGACTTGCTGCCGTACACCGCGAAGATCGCGGACCGCCTGACGTTCATCAAGACGGTGAACACGGAAGAGATCAATCACGACCCCGCCGTTACGATGTGCCAAACCGGCTTTCGCCTCGGCGGACGCCCCAGCATGGGTGCATGGATTTCGTACGGTATTGGCGCCGAAACCGAGGATCTGCCTGCGTTCTGCGTCATGATCTCGAACTCCGGCGGAGGCCAGCCTCTGTATGACCGTCTGTGGGGCAGCTCTTTCCTGCCCAGCCGCTTCCAGGGCGTCAAGTTCCGATCCGGCGGGGACCCGGTTCTGTACCTTTCCAATCCGGCTGGCTTCACCACGGAGCGGCGGAGAACCTTTCTCGACGCGCTTGGCGAACTCAACGGGAATTCGCTCGACGAATTCGGCGATCCCGAAATCAGCGCGCGGATTTCACAATATGAGATGGCTTTCCGCATGCAGCGTTCGGTGCCCGAACTGACGGACTTCTCGAAGGAATCCGCCCACACTTTTGAACTGTATGGCGACGACTCGAAGAAGCCCGGCACCTTCGCCGCCAATTGTCTGCTCGCGCGCCGTCTGGCGGAGCGAGGCGTCCGGTTCATACAGCTCTACCATCGCGATTGGGACCACCACGGCCAGTTGCCCGAAAATCTTCCCAAGCGCTGTAAAGACGTGGACCAAGCTTCGGCTGCGCTCATCACAGACTTGGAGCAGCGGGGCATGCTCGAAGACACGCTGGTGATCTGGGGCGGCGAATTCGGCCGGACCGTCTACGGTCAGGGACACTTAACGGCGACCGACTACGGACGGGACCACCACGGCCGCTGCTTCACTGTATGGCTCGCGGGGGGTGGTATGAAGCCGGGTGTCACTTTCGGCGAAACCGACGACTACAGCTACAACGTCGTCAAGGACCCAGTCCATGTTCACGACCTTCAGGCGACCATTCTCCACTGCCTGGGAATCGATCACAAACGCCTCACCTATCGTTTCCAGGGCCGGGATTTCCGCTTGACCGACGTCAGCGGTCAAGTCGTCGAAAAGGTCCTAAGCTAGCGTTACGCCTTCGGCAGCTTCCACTGCTCGTCGAAGTAACCTGCGGTGACCATCTCGCTTTCGACCGGCTGCCCGACGGGTTGCCGCAGTTGGATCACGGCATAGTCGCCGAATCGCGGGAACAGCGTAGCGTTCGTAGCCGCCATTTCGTTACGGTGGAACGAGTGCCCGCTGTTGAGCACGACGTAACGGCGCGGATCGAGCGGGTTCGGATAGACCATCGCGATGGTGTGATTGGCCGCATCGTAGGTCTTACCGTTCAGCGAAAGCTGGCGGGCATCCCATCGAAGCGGCAGCCGATCCATGACGCGCTGCAACACCTGGTTGCTTTGGGCGTCACCAAACAGGATCAGGTGATGCTCCGCCATATCGGCGGGGGTCACCTCGGTATCGTTCTTCAGGCGAACCTGTCCGCGGAAGTACTTCCCGAAATCGTCGATGAAAGCGTCCAGGGTTTCCTGGGCATACCGGCCCGCCAGATCGTTGGCCGCCTGGCCCGTGGGGCGGACACATAGGAACGATTCGAAGAATGCATCGTCGATGGGACCCTGCAGGCCGTGACGCTTGCGAAGCGCTGTATCCTCGCCTTCGGCCCATGAGCCGCCGCGCTTGTGAAACCGCAGTTCCGGGCCGCTGGCGGACGCGAAATTTTGACCGTCGATCTTAACGCTCTTGATACCAGAGGCATTCAGCAGCAATCCGCTGACATTTTTCGTGCTCACTTCGATGGTTCCGGCGGATTTGGAGCGCGTGGCATTCACCTCAGCCCGTTCGTAATGCTGGTCGAGCCCGTCCACCGTGACCCAGAAGCAGCGGTTGTAGCGCGTCGTGTAGGTCACAAACCGGATATGATCCGGTTCGACGCGGCCCTTCATCGCGGCCTCCGTCATGAACGCGTTGGTGCGTTTTCTGCTCTCCGGCTCCCAGCGATGCGGAGTCTTCGGGCCGACGATCATGATCATCGGCACGCCCTTGGTGACCCAATTCAGGCCGTCGGGCTGGAACATGATATCCGACTTGGCCAGTTCCTCACGGATATTGGCCAGGTTCGGAAGCTGGCCGTCCACCTCGCCGGTGTAGGCGGCGGTGGGGAGCTGAAACAGATTCAGCGCATAATCTTTCGAATCGTAGATGTGCAACGTCTTCAATTGATGCGCCGGGAGGTTGGGCATCTTGCCATACCGCATGGTGTCATTGAAGCCGGCGCCCGGTTCGATCGCCGCCCAAACGTCGGGATGCTGCAAACCGAGGTGCCAGGTTCCGGACCCGCCCATCGAAAAGCCTCGCAGCGTGATCCGGGTTTCATCCACCGGATAGCTCCGCTTGGCGGCTTCGAGAGCTTCGAAAACATCGGTCTCTCCGGCCCAGCGGTAAGCATTGTTGGTCCGGCCGAGAACTTCGATTTGCAGAAAATCGGGCGCGGGTACGGGCTGCGGCTCATCGTTGGTGATCTGGGTATGCGCCAGGAACTGGACTTCCACCATTCTCCGGTTGGTCCCATGAAGCAGGACATCCAGGCGTCCGGGCTTTCCTCCGAGAACGGAAGCGGGTACGGTCGCGATGTACGGCTGCACGCTGCCGTCGACGCGAGAACGGTAGGCGCGGATCACTCGCCCGCTCGCCGACGTCCAGGAAGATTTCCCGCCGTCGAGTTCCGATGCTCGCGCGAGGCCGATGTCCAACAAAGCGAGCGTCTGATCTGCCGCATCCTTCGCGAAATATTCGTTATAACGCCCGATCCACACCGCTGCCTTGTGGAAGATCTCCGCCTCCACCAAAGACGCGTCCGGGACGTTCTTCTTGCGAAGATCCGCCAGACGGTCCTGCAAAAGCCCCATCTTGCGTCCTATTTCGGCGGCCTGCGCGGGCGACGGAGGATAGCGCTCCGGCGGGACCGCCTGAGGCGGGAGCACATACTGGCTTTGCCCGAGACGGGACGCGGCAGCCGCTCCCGCGAGGAGAAGAAAAGTTCGTCGATTTGGATTCATGAAAAGGACTCCGCAGGCAGCTCCGGTTGGACCGGAACGCATCGAGCATTGTTACACAAAACATCGTTACACAAAAACTCGCGAGCGGCTATTGGGCGTTCGGCTGACTTAGCTCAATAGCTCACGGACCCCGTGAATGGTCTTGTTCACGTCTTCCATCGTGTTATAAGTGTGCGGGCAAAGCCGCACGCCGCCGGTGGCCGCGCCGGCGACTCCGTATTTCATATACAGATCGTTTACGAACGCCGCGGTCTGCTTACGATCCAGTCCGGCCAGCCCAAAAATGACGATGCCCCCGCTCATCTTCGGGTCCATGGGCGTAATCATCTTCACTTTGTCGAACTTTGCCACGCCCTGCTTGAGCGCCGTGGCCAGTTCCGTGGTCCGCGCTTCCACCGCGGCCTGGCCGATCACGCGATGGAAATCGACCGCCGTCCCCACCGCTGCGAGACTCGCATCATCCCTCTGCCCCAGAGCCTCGAATTTTCGCGCGCCTTTCGCCGGCGGCTCCATTTTCGAGTTGTACCCGACGGACACGATATTCGGCCAGAGATGTGGAATCTGCTCCTGGCGGACGTACAGGACGCCGACCTGCTTCGGCCCCATGAACCACTTGTGGCAGCTTCCCGCGTAGGAATCGCAGCCGATGTCCTTCAGGTCGAGCTTAAGGTATCCAAAAGTTTGTGCGCCATCCAAGTGGCAATAAATCCCGGGCACTTTCGCTTTGGCCATTGCGAAAATCTCCTTGGCTGGAAGCCGTGTGCCGGTGGTGTTCGAAATGTGCGTGATGGAAAGAAGCTTCGTCCGCGGCGTCAACGCAGCCTCAAAAAGCTTCACGATCTCTTCATTGCTCTTTATCGTGGACGGCACGGGCACCCGCGCGATCTTGAATCCGTAGCGGGCTTGTCTGACATCCCATGCCACGTTATTGCAAGGATGATTCTGATCCCACAAAACGATCTCGTCGTTGGCGGTCAGCGCATAGCCGTTGTTGATGGTGTTGTTGGCTTCACTGGTGTTCCGCACCAGCGCGATCTCTTCCGAAGAAACGCCAAAATAGTCGGCGATCTTTTTGCGCGAGTCTTCCAGGAACTCGTCGAATTTGGCCCGGTTCGGAAACGATACGTCGGAGTCCTCATCCCGAGTCAACTCCACCACTCGATCCGAGACTGACCGCGGCGCGGGGCATAAATTGGCCGCATTCATGATCACTTTTCCCGGCCGCACAGGATATTGCTCCGTCACCAGTTTCCAGTAGCTCTCGGTGTCGGAGGTTACCGAAGCGAGCATCGACCTCAGCTTCCCCGGTGAAGCCGCCGCGGACGGCAGAAACGCCACTGCTCCCGTCAGCCCGCCCAGAAATGTCCGTCGAGTGTTGGTCATGAGATGGGCCTCCTTATGCCCCGAAATCATATCGCAAACCTCCACCGGTTGCGATGCGGGTCCTTTAGTAGAACGATCGAATAGAAACGATCGAATCTTAAGCTACTCTAAAGAATCACGGTTTCAAAGGAATCGTCAGGGCGCTGCTTCACGAATTTGAAACGGCCAGCCGCGATAATCACTCGCATGATGAAAATGTTTCTCTTTGCGTTGGCGCTGCTTTGGAATCCGGCGCGCGCCGCGGACGTGTTTCTCGAGAAGCCCTATCTGCAACTGGGCGACGCCCCGCATCTGGCGGCCTCAGAAAGCCTGGTCCTGCTCTGGCATGCGGCTGCGGAATCGAGCGACTGGAGCGTTGAAATACGGACGTCAAAAGACCAGAACTGGCGATCGACGGCGCCGCTTTCGGTGCAGAAGATTGCGGTTGCAAGCATAGAGCCGCATGTCGTGTATCGCGCCCGCTTGAGTGCCCTGCCGCCGGGCGAGGAGTTTCGTTATCGAGTTCGAAAATCGGGTGAGACCGTCTTTGAATCAGCGGCTCGCGCGCGGAAATCTGCCGCGCAAACCCAGCGCTTCGTCCTGTTCGGAGATTGCGCGCAGGACACTCCGGCACAGCGCGCGGTGGCGTATCAGGCTTCTCGAGTGGATCCCGACTTCTTGTTCATCCCCGGCGATATCGTGTACAGCAGTGGAAGAATCTCGGAATATCGCAAGAAATTCTTTCCGGTGTACAACGCCGACGACGCCGGCGCCGCCACCGGCGCGCCGCTGCTGCGGTCTGTTCCGTTTATCGCGGCGCCGGGCAACCACGACTCCGCATTGCAGAACTTCAACAGATTTCCCGATGCCCTGGCTTATTTCATGTACTGGGACCAGCCGCTGAACGGGCCGGTTGTCCACGGATCGAAAACCTCTCACGTCCTCACCGCCGATGAGGCCGTCCAGGCGCCGTTTCTCTCCGCCGCCGGGCCCCGCTATCCCGTGATGGCGAACTTCTCTTTCGATTACGGCAACGTTCACTGGACGGTCCTCGATTCCAACGTCTATATGGACTGGACCAACCAAGCTCTTCGAGAGTGGGTCGCGAAGGATCTCGCCGGGGCGAAGAACGCCACCTGGCGCTTCGTGGCGTTTCACCATCCCGGATTCAATTCGTCTCACACGCACTTCACCGATCAGTGGATGCGGGTCCTTTCACCGGTTTTCGAAGAGGGCAAGGTTGATATCGTATTCGCCGGGCACGTCCACAATTACCAGCGCAGCTTTCCTCTTACTTTCGCGCCGAAGGCTCAGGCCGACGGCAGTGCGCTGGGTCCCAAAGGAGAAGTGGCGGGCGATTGGAAGCTCGATCATTCCTTCGCTGATGGGAAATCTCCGCAAGGCGTCATCTACATTGTGAGCGGCGGAGGCGGCGCGGATTTGTACAATCCGGAGCAGCAGGGCAAGCCTTCCAGCTTGCAAGCGTTCACGGACAAATACATCGCGGACCGCCACTCCTTCACGGTCGTTAATATCGACCATAAGCGCTTGAGCTTCGATCAAATTTCCGATACCGGGGGAAAGATCGACTCGTTTCATCTCGCGAAGTGAATGCTGACGGTTCTGTGAACCCGGCCGGAGCGCCTTCGGGTACAATCAGAAATCGCCCATGAAAGTCTCCGTGATCCTACCCGCCGCCGGTCTTGGCACCCGTATGGGGCGGGAGAAGTCGGGCGTCAGCCGGAAGCAGTTCATGCTGCTTGAAGGCGCGCCGATTCTGATCCACACGATCCGCAAATTCCTGCGGCTGCCGGCGATCGCCGAAATCGTCGTCGCGCTGAGGAAAGAGGATCTCGACTGGGCGAGAGGTCTGGTTCATCAGGAGCATCCGGCGCGCCCGGTGCACTTTGTCGAGGGTGGCGACAGCCGGCAACATTCCGTGGAGAATGCGCTCGCCGCGCTTTCGCCCGATACCGAACTTGTTGCCGTGCATGACGCCGTCCGGCCGTTTATCGATACCGACCTGATCGAGCGTGTGATTAATGAAGCTGCCCAGACCGGCGCCGCGATTGTCGGCATCGTTCCGGTGGATACCGTCAAGCGGGTGCACAAGAACAAGATCCGTGCCACGCTGCCGCGCGAACATCTGGTGCTCGCGCAGACTCCGCAGGTATTCCGGTTCGATCTGCTGAAGCGAGCCTTTGAAATGGCTCGTCAGGACGCCTTCCAGGGCACCGACGAAGCCAGCCTGGTGGAGCGGCTGGAACAAGTGGAAGTGAGCGTCGTCCAGGGCAGCGACCGGAATATCAAGATCACGCGGCCTTCCGATATGGACCTGGCGCGTCTGTTCCTGGCCGAGGAACTGGCGGCATCGTGACGCGTGTTGGACTCGGCTGGGACGTACATCGTCTCACCCCTGGCCGCCCGCTGATTCTCGGCGGAGTGACCATCCCCAGCGAGTTTGGCCTCGAAGGGCACTCGGATGCCGACATCCTTTTGCATGCGATCACGGATGCGCTGCTGGGCGCGGCGGCACTCGGCGATATCGGGATGCATTTCCCCGATACGGATCCTGCATGGAAAGGCGCCGATAGCGGGCGCTTTCTCGCGCACGCGGCAAAGCTGGTGCGCGACCTTGGGTACGAAATCGTGAACGTGGATACCACGGTGATTCTGGAGCGCCCCAAGCTCAAGGATCATCGCCTTTCGATACGCGAATCGATCGCCGGCACGCTCGGACTGAAACTGGATCAGGTCTCGGTCAAGTTCAAAACGGCCGAGCGGGTTGGACCGGTCGGCGAGGGAAAATCGGCGGAAGCGCAGGCGATCGCACTGATCAGCCGCTAAGGCAGAACGGCGACGGCTTCGATCTCGACCAGAAACTCCGCTCGCGCCAGGCGAACCACGCCCACCAAGGTGCTCACCGGCGGATTCGCGGTGTTCACATAGCGGTCGCGAATCTCGCGCAGCGCGGGAAGCTCGGCGGTATCGAGGACGTAGATGTTCATCTTGGCCACGTCTTTGAACTCTGCGCCCGCAGCCTTTAACGCAGTTTCAAGATTTTTGTACACCTGTTCCGTCTGCTTACGGAAGTCGCCAAATCCAACAAGATTGCCGTGCGGGTCGAGGGCAACCTGACCCGCAATAAACACGAGCGTTCCCGAAACGTTGGCGACGTGCGTATATCCGACTGGCTTCGCGATTCCTTCGGGATTCAAAAACGTTGTTGGCATATTTTCCTCAAATCGACAGAATCAGCTTACCGGTCGTCATCCGGCCTTCGAGATCGCGATGCGCCTGCGCGGTGTCCGCCAGCGGATACACTTTGCCGATGCGCAAGACCAGCTTGCCCTGGGCCATCAAGTGAAAAACATCTCCGGCGCGCCATTCTAAATCCTCGCGCGTCGCAACGTAGTGAAACATCGTCGGACGGGTTAGAAACAGGGATCCCTTCTGGCTCAGCAGCAGCGGTTCCACCGGCGGCACGGGGCCGCTGGCGTTGCCGAACGAGACCATCATCCCGCGCGGACGCAGACAGTCGATGCTTTTCAGGAACGTCGAAGCGCCGACCGAATCGTAAACGACGTCGACCCCGTCGCTGAGGCGGCGCGTTTCCACCGCGAAATCCTGGTCGCGATAGAGAATCACCTCGTCCGCTCCGGATTCCTTCGCGATCACGGCCTTTTCCGCCGAGCCCGCGGTCGCGATCACCCTGGCTCCCACCATTTTCGCCATTTGGACGAGCAATCGTCCGGTCCCGCCGGCAGCCGCATGGACCAGCGCAGTGTGGCCCTGTTTCAACGGGAACGTGGAATGCGTCAGGTAGTGCGCGGTCATCCCTTGAAGCAGCGCGGCGGCCGCATCTTGAAAGCTCACGGCCTCCGGAACCGGAACCAGTTGATTCACCGGCACCGCGGCGTATTCGGCGTACGATCCACGAACTCCGGCCCAGGCGACGCGATCCCCGACGCTGACGCTGTTCACACCGGCTCCCAGCGATTCCACCACGCCCGCGGCTTCCGAGCCGAGAATCGCGGGGAGCGGCAACTTATAGAGCCCGCTCCGGTGATAAGTGTCGATGAAGTTCACGCCTGAGGCGGCAATTTTCACCAGCGCTTGTCCGGGGCCCGGCTCAGGTTTAGGCTGGTCGCCATATTGCAGCATCTCCGGACCACCTGTTTGCTCAATGTAGACGGCTTTCATAGTGTTCTTAATCTTCTCCGTAGATGCACGAACGCGGCGTAAAGCAGCAGATATGTCAGCGTGACTGGGAAAAATACCAGCCGCGCGATGGTCGGGATCGCACCTGCTCCGGTGAGTCCGGCGCGGTACAGCGCGAAATGCAGCATCATGCGCCAGTGCGACCAGTCAAACCAGAAATAGTCGCCGTTCTCATTCAAGATGAAAACCTTGACCGGCAGTTTCCACGCCAGGGCCCACTTCCACTTCGTCATGATCGACTCGCCGGAGCAGATGATTCCAGCGATCGGATAATTGCGCGCGGTAAGCTCCGCGTACAAGCGGGCGCGGCCGGCAGGGCCGGAATAGTCGGCGACCCGAAATACCTCGCCGCGGAATCCTTCGGGAACTCCCGCGAAGCAGGTCACCAGATCGATTTCGAGCTGGTCGCCGTAGCAGTTGTATAGCCCCGCGATCAGATCGTCGAACAGCCGCCGGGAACCGCTCTCGACTAACAGGACCTTCGTGAATGGAGGATTTCCCCGGCTGAAGAAATGGCGCAAGCCTTTATTCTACTAGTAGGGTGTCGGCTGCTCGAAGCCCGCTCACTGGCGTTCGCGGCTCAGCTCTGACACGGAACCACGAGCGGCAGTGAGTGGGTCAACGCGCTGTTGAAAAGACTGACACGGCCTACTAGTCGCGGTCGCCCGGGGTACACATGGGCGGTGCGTGGACAGGCTGAAGGGATCGAAACTGCGTGCCGGAACTTTGCGGGCGGCCGAGCGTCACCGTGAAATGGAAGGTGCTGCCGAGGCCCGGTTTGCTTTCCACCCAAATCTTGCCCTTCATCAGCGCCACCAGCCGGGCGGAAATAGTCAGCCCCAGTCCGGTGCCGCCAAACTGGCGGGTGATGGAGCTGTCCGCTTGGGAAAACGCGTCGAAAATCGACTTTTGCTTTTCCTCCGGTATGCCGACGCCGGTATCGCTTACCTTGAAATAAAGCTGCAATTCCCGGGCGTCTTCCTCGACCTCCACGGCCAGCGTGACGGTCCCGCGCTCCGTGAATTTGATCGCGTTGCCCAGCAGATTCAAGAGCACCTGGCGCAGGCGGTTGGGATCGCCGACGCAGATTTGCGGAACCACCGGAGCAACGATCCGCCGCGCGTCCAGTTTCTTTCTTCTCGCTTCTGGCGAGAGTGTTTTCAAACATTCGTCCACGACCATGCGCGGCGAAAATTCGATATGTTCCAGTTCCATGCGTCCCGCGTCGATCTTGGAAAAATCCAGGATGTCGTTCAACACACTCATCAGCGCCAGAGCGGAATGGTTTGCGGTCTCGAGATACTCATGTTGCTCTTCGGTCAGGGACGTATCGAGAGCCAACCCGAGCATCCCCAGCACTCCGTTCATCGGCGTTCGGACTTCGTGGCTCATATGGGCGAGAAATTCCGATTCGGCCTGGCGCGCGCGCTCGGCGATCTTCTGGGCCAGCCGGACGCGATGGTTCTGCCAGACGACCAGCAAAATAATCAACACCAGCAGGCAGGCGAGGATAACGAGTACGCCCGACTGCCGGCGGGCCATCAGCAGGCGTTGAAAGAGCTTCGCTTCGTTCGTAACCGGCACGCCGGACCGTGCGCCGATCCGCACCATCGTTCCGTCGAAGGCGAACGCGCCAATTTCCGCGGCAATCCGGTCGGCGGCCCACCCGTCGCCTTTCCGCGCGCCGACACTATAGACGATGCTCGCCTGCGGCACCAAAATCGGGGAGAGCGGCACAGAGCCGCATCCCTGGACGCCGTCCTGGAGGAGTTCTCGAAACAGAACCAGGGCTAGAAACGCGGCGTCCGCTTCGCCGGAGCACACGGTTCGCATCACATCCTGGTAGGGAATCTTTTCCACGTAATGCGCCTGTGGAAAAAGCTGATGGGCGATTTCCGCGCTCAAGGAGTGTTCGACGAAGGCGATTCGTTTGTTGTACAAGGCATCTGGCGTCTTGAAACCATTGCGTTTATCTACGATCAGCGCCATGCCGTTTTCCCACCAGGGCTGGCTTAAATGGAACTCGGCCTGGCGGACGGGAGTGTTCCCGAATATGGGATAAAGGTCGATCTCGCCTTTCCTCAGCGCGTCTTCGGGCGATGCCGGATTCGGCAGCACGACCCATTGGAGCTTGATGTCGCGCCGTTGCGCCACTTCATTTAGAAGATCCACGACGAAACCGCCCGGCAAGCCATCCGGGCTTTTTGTCATAAAAGGCGGGAAATTCGCGAAACCAACGCGATAAATTCGGGGAACTGGGCGGAAATACAGGAGTGCAGCGGCCGTTGCGGCCGCTAACCCGATTCCCACACACACGAATGCCAGCCTCCGATTCCCCATTTTGCTTGATATATCATTCTGCGTCTTTTTCCGAAACTTGGCAGTCAGCGAAAGTGCTTAGTACTGACCGGTTTCCATGTCCACTGGGCAAGATTCTTAACCGTTCTGGCGGGCCGGCAACATGCTGGCGAAAGGCCGGTCGGGTGTTAGAATGAGACCAGTCATGAGTTCGCTTTCGCCTCGGCTGCAAGTTCGGGTCCAGCAAAAGCAGATTCTCACGCCTGGGCTGGTCCAGATGGTCAGCCTGCTCCAGCTAAATCGCCTGGAGCTGAAGGAGATGATCTCGGCCGAGGTCGCCCAGAACCCCGTTCTGGAGGAATCGACCGAGGGCGGCGAGGAACTGAGTCCGGAAGAGTTACAGCCGCTTCTCGAGGCCGAGCGGCTGGCCGAACCGGCCGACCAGTCGATTCTGGAGGTCACAACCAGTCCTCTGGAAGGTGAAGGGATCGAGGCGGATGCCTCCGAAATTGCCGTCGCCGCCCTGGGCAATCCTGAACCGGTGATGGCCGAGACGGCCCTTTCCGCTGATGGAGTGGAGCCGGCCCCCGACATCGTCGACCAGAAGGCTGCGGCCGATCCCTTCGATGAGATCGATTTCGGCACCTATTTTGACGAGTATCTGGATCCGGGCTATAAGAGCCCAGCCTCGGAAAATGTAGAAAAGCCGTCGTTTGAAACTTTTCTTTCGTCTCCGGTCACGCTCAGCGACCATCTGCATTCTCAGCTTGCCCTAGTCGCTCTCACGGAACCTGTCCGGGATGCGGCGGAAACCATTATTGGGAACCTGAGCGAAAACGGTTACCTGATGATGCCGCCGGAAGAGATCGCTGCCTCCGGCGAACATCAGGCAGCGGATGTGGCTGAGGCTTTGCGAGTGGTCCACACGCTGGATCCGGCCGGTGTAGCGGCCATCGATCTGCGCGAATGTCTGCTTCTCCAATTAGAAAGTCGCGGAGGAAGGGGCGGCCTGGCGTGGCAGGTGGTTCACGATCACCTGAAACTGGTGGAATTGCGGCAGTTCAAGGAAATCGCCCGTCTTCTGCACCGGCCCTTCGAGCACATCCAGATTGCCATTGACGTTATCAGACACCTGGATCCGCGGCCGGGCCTCCGCTATTCCGGCCCCGGCGCCCGCCAGGTGGAACCCGACGTTTACATCTCCAAGGACGGCGACGACTATCTGATCAGCGTCAACGACGACGATATCCCGCAATTGCGCCTGAACCCCCAATATCGAAAGATGCTGGATCGCGATCAGGAGCCTAACCGCGACGTCCGCAACTACGTAAAAGAGCGCTACGCCTCCGCGATCCAGTTGATGAAGAACATCGAGCAGCGCAAGCAGACCATTCTCAAGGTCTGTCAGAGCGTGGTCCGCCGGCAGGCCGATTTCCTGGAATTCGGGATCGATCATTTGAAGCCGATGATGATCAAGGAGATCGCTGAAGAGATCGGCGTGCATCCATCGACCGTCAGCCGCGCGGTTTCAAGCAAGTATGCGCACACGCCGCAAGGCGTCTATGAGCTCCGCTATTTCTTCTCGGAGGCCGTGCAGGGCCCATCCGGCGGCGCCACTCCGCTCCTGATTCTGAAGCGGAGAGTGAAGAAAATGATCGAAGAGGAGGATTCCGCACACCCGCTCACCGATGAACAGATTACCGAGCGCTTACAAGCCGAGGGAATCCAGGTGACTCGCCGCACGGTGGCAAAGTACCGCGAGGACATGCGGATCCCGTCGACGCATCAGCGCCGCGTTCGCAACTGACACCTTAAAATAGACGGAGGTCCGCATGAAGGTCAGCTATCGGGGCATTCATAAAGAATTGCCTCCTAAACTTCAAGAAAAGCTGGACGGAAAGTTCGCCAAGCTCTCCAAGCTCCTGGAGCGCAGGGGCGAGAAAGAAGCGCACGTCGTGGTTACCAGCGAGCGCCACCTGCACAACGCAGAGGTCACGCTCCAGTTCTACGATCACCAGTTGGTTGGCGTCGGTTCCGATGCCGATCTGTTCACAGCGGTCAGCGTGGCGCTGGAAAAGCTCGATAAGCAGGCTGTCAAGCAGCGCGAAAAGTGGCGGGAAACGAAACGGCGCTCCAACGGAAGAGGAACGCCGCCCGAGCCAAAGGAAGCGGCGGCAGAGCCTGGGGCACGGAAAGCCGTTCCGGCGGGACCGCGCGTGTTCACGGTGAATCACCATGGGCAGCGCAAACCAATGACCCTCGACGAAGCGATGCTGGAGATGGAAGGCGATCGCGACTACGTCGTTTACCGGGACGCGGATAAGGAGTGTCTGTCGGTCCTGGTCCGCCGCCGCGACGGTAATTTCGACCTGATCGAATCCTGACGGATGGCCAAAGCCGCGGCGCGCCAGAATACCGAGCTGGTCATCATCACCGGATTGAGCGGCTCCGGCAAGGGTACCGTTCTGAAAGCGTTCGAGGATCTGGGGTATTACTCGGTCGACAATCTGCCGCTCGACCTGCTTCCGAAGTTCGCGGAGCTGACGAAAGAAGCGCGTAAGATTCGGCGCGCCGCGCTGGTGGTCGATATCCGGGAAGGCGCCGCTCTCGAACGTCTTCCTGCCCTGATCAAGCGGATTCGCCGGCAGATTCCCACGCGCGTTCTATTTCTCGAAGCCGACGACTCCGCACTGCTCCGGCGCTTCAGCGAAACGCGCCGTCCGCATCCCCTTGGTATCGAACATAGCGTTGCCGAAAGCATCCGCCAGGAACGGGAACGCCTGGAACCGATCCGGCGTCTGGCCGATCCCATCATCAACACCAGCAAGTTCAACGTGCATGAGCTTCGGGAAACGATTCACCGCAGTTTTCGCGGTCATAAGCTGGAGCCGGAGATTCTGGTTCAGGTGACCAGCTTCGGTTACCGCCACGGCGTGCCGCCGGATAGCGATTTGGTGTTTGACGTTCGATTCCTGCCGAATCCGAATTACATCCCCGCGTTCAAGGATCTGAGCGGCAAGCACCCGAGCGTCGCCCGCTACATCCGCTCGTTTCCCCAGACCACGGAGTTCATCCAGCGGATTTCCGAACTTCTGATCTATCTGATCCCGCACTATATCCGGGAAGGCAAGAGTTATCTCACAATTTCCTTCGGCTGCACCGGCGGCCATCATCGCAGCGTTCTGATCGCCAATGAAATCCGCAAGCGGCTCAATGCCGCGGGATTCCGGGTGAAAGAGACGCACCGCGACGTCAAGAAGTGAGTCATGGAAATCCGGCGTCTGGGTTCGCACGAGGAGGCGCAGGCGTGCGCCCAGATGTTGTCGTCGTCTGAACCCTGGATCACACTTCAACGGAACTATTCCGAGGCTCTCGAATTCCTGGAAAGTCCGGACCCGGAGACCTATGTCGCGGTGGCAGGGAGCCGGCTGCTTGGGTTCACGGTACTCAACCTGAAGGGCGACTTTGTCGGATATCTGAAGATCTTGTGCGTCGCGCCAGAGTCGCGCGGGTCGGGAATCGGGTCTGCGCTGATTCGCTTTGCGGAAGATCGCATCTTCCGCGATTATCCGAATGTATTCATCATGTGTTCGTCATTCAATCCTCGCGCTGGCGCACTGTATAGGCGCCTGGGCTATGAATATATCGGTGAGCTGAAGGATTATGTCGTCCGCGGCCACTCGGAAATCCTTCTGCGCAAGACGCGCTGCCCGATTCGCGAGTTCTCGCCCCAATGAACCAAGTCGGCGCCGATATCTGCCGCGACTTTTCCCGCTCCTCCAAGATTGAGTGGTTGCAAACCAACGGTACCGGGGCTTTCGCGATGGGCACGGTGGCGGGCGTGAACACGCGGAGATATCATGCGCTGCTGGTGGCGTCGCTCAAACCGCCCAGCGATCGTTACGTGCTGCTGTCGCGCGTCGAAGAAGAGATCAATGGCCGGGAGCTGGGCGTTTGCCAGTATCCCGGGATCGTCACGCCGCGCGGGTTCGAACTTCTGGAAGCATTTCAGACAGATCCATGCGCGACCTGGCGATTTCGCGTAGATCACGTGCTTCTGGAAAAGCAGGTTTGCCTGGTCGATCGCTGCCAGGCCGTGGCGCTGCGCTATCGTTGCGATCGGGCCTTGACGCTGCGCGTGCGTCCGTTTCTTGCGTATCGCGACTATCACTCTTTGGGTCACGCTCGCTCAGACATCTTTGGGGCTCTACCTCATTTGGATTTTCATCACCGCGGCAAGTTTGAGCCTGGGGCCAACTGGTATTACAACGTCGAGTATCTGGAGGAGCTGGATCGCGGTCTGGATTTTCGCGAGGATCTGTACAGTCCCGGCGTAATCGCCCTGGATCTGCGCCCCGGGGAATGGTGCGAGATCCGCGCATCGATTGGTCCGGTATCCGGCGAGAGCGCTTCGAGTTTTTCTTTTCTTGCTCGACGCAGCGATGGCCGCCCTACCGTCATCGCCGGATTCCCATGGTTCACCGATTGGGGCCGCGACACGATGATCAGCCTGCCGGGGCTCCTGATCAGCAAAGGGCGTTTACGAGAGGCTCGAGAAATTATCGAGGCATTTCTCGCGCACATGAAGCAGGGGCTGATTCCGAACCGCTTCCCCGACGCGGGCGATACGCCCGAATACAACACCGTCGACGCAACTCTGTGGATGTTCCAAACCGTTCGCGCGTGGCTGGATGCCGGCGGCGACCGGGCGTTTCTTCGCAACACGTTTTATCCGGCCGCGAAGGAGATCATCGCGTGGCACCGGCGCGGAACGCTATTCGGGATTGGCGTCGATCCGGGCGATCAATTGCTGGCCCACGGTCCGCAACTCACGTGGATGGATACGAAGTTCACTCCCCGGGCGGGTAAGGCTGTCGAAATCAATGCGCTCTGGCATGGGGCGCTGTGTCTGATGGCCGAATGGGCCACGGAATTCGGCGACAATACGGATTTCGGCGAGCAGGCGGATCGCGTGCGGGAGAGCTTTCGCGCGAAGTTCTGGAACGAGAAGCGCGAATGTCTGCGCGACCTTACAGGAGATGAGAAGATCCGTCCCAATCAGATCTTCGCCGTCAGTCTGCCGTATGAACTTCTCGATAAACGCGAGCAGCAAGCCGTGGTCCGGGCCGTGCACCGTGATCTTCTGACGCCAGTCGGGCTGCGCACGCTCGACCCTGGCGATGCGGATTACCGACCGCGCTACCAGGGTCCCCCCGAGCAGCGTGACGCCGCGTATCATCAGGGAACCGTCTGGCCGTGGCTCCTCGGCCCGTTCGTCGACGCTTATTTGATGGCCTGCGGGCGCACGGCAAAGAATCTGGCGTATTGCCGCGGATTGATTGATCGACTCGAAGCGGAGGCGGCGCGCGAGGGCTGCCTGGGCGCAATCGCCGAAATCTACGATGCCGACGAGCCAAGACATCCCCGGGGGTGTCCCGCGCAGGCCTGGAGTATGGCGGAAGTGGACCGCCTGAAGGCGACTTACTTCTCGAAATAGCTGGTTACGCCGCGCCGGCGACGAGGCGCGTGCGCAGTTCCTTGACGCGGTCCCGGAACGCGGCGGCCTGCTTGAAATCGAACTTGCGAGCAGCCTCGCGCATGCGCTCTTCCAGATCGGCGAGGTATTTTTCCATCTGCTCGGGCGGAATGCTTTCGACCTCTTCCTCCGGTTCAAGCGGGATGGTAACGTAATCTGCTTCCGCCACGGCGATCAGGTTCGAGTCGATGGGCTTGATGATCGATTGGGGCTGGATATCGTTGGCGTCGTTGTAAGCGCTCTGCAACGTCCGGCGGCGGCCGGTTTCGTCGAGCGCGCGGCGCATGGAATCCGTCATGACGTCGGCATAAAGAATCGCACGCCCATTCAGATGCCGCGCCGCGCGGCCCATGGTCTGTATCAAAGACCCGGCGGAACGCAGGAAACCTTCTTTGTCGGCGTCGAGAATGGCTACGAGCGAGACCTCCGGCAGATCCAGGCCCTCGCGAAGAAGGTTGACGCCGATGAGCACGTCGTAGGTCCCGCGCCGCAGATCGCGAAGAATCTTGACACGATCGAGCGTCGAGACCTCGGAATGCAAGTAAGCGCACTTCACGCCCGCTTCGGTGTAATGCTCGGCCAGATCCTCCGACATTCGCTTGGTAAGCGTCGTCACCAGCACCCGCTCATTCTGTTCCGCGCGCAAGCGGATTTCGTGAAGCAGATCGTCGACCTGGCCGCGGATCGGCCGCACCTCGACTTGAGGATCGAGGAGCCCCGTCGGTCGAATGATCTGTTCGATCACGGCTCCGGAAGTCTTGGTCAGTTCGTAGGGGCCGGGCGTGGCGGAAACGTAGATCACCTGGTGCACCCGGTTTTCGAATTCCTCAAAGGTCAACGGGCGATTGTCCAGCGCGCTCGGCAGGCGAAAGCCGAACTTTACAAGGGTCTCTTTGCGCGACCGGTCGCCATGATACATGCCCTGAAGCTGCGGCATCGTCTGATGGCTCTCGTCAATGAACAGGAGCGCATCCTGAGGGAGGTAATCGAGCAGAGTCGGAGGAGCCTGCCCCGGAAGACGGCCTGAGAAATGGCGCGAGTAATTCTCGATGCCGTGGCAGTATCCGATGTTCCGGATCATCTCCAGATCGAAGTTCGTGCGCTGCCACAACCGCTGCGCCTCAATCCGTTTGCCTTCCTTTTCGAGCTCGCCCTTCCACCACTGGAGCTCATTTTCGATGCTCTGGAGGGCACTGGCGCGCGTCTCCGGCGACATTACGTAGTGGGTCTTCGGATAAATCGGCAGGCGCAGGAAAGTCTGCTTCACCTGGCCGGTGAGCGGATCTATCTGCTCCAGCGATTCGATCTCATCGCCCCACAGGCTGATGCGATAGGCGGACTCGTCGTAGGTCGGAAAGATTTCGACAACATCGCCGCGAACCCGGAAGGTGCCGCGCCGGAAGTCACCTTCGTGGCGTTCGTAAAGGATGTCGACCAGCCGCGCCGTGATCTCTTTCCGCTCGATTTTCTGGCCTTTCTCGAGCATCAACAACATGCCGTAGTACGCTTCGGGCGACCCGAGGCCGTAAATGCAACTGACGCTCGCAACGATCACGCAATCGCGGCGCTCGAACAGCGACCGGGTGGCCGAGAGCCGCAGCCGGTCAAGCTCGTCGTTGATGGTGGCTTCCTTCTCGATGTACACGTCGCCGGAAGGAATGTAGGCTTCGGGCTGGTAATAGTCGTAATAGCTGACGAAATACTCGACTGCGTTGCCCGGGAAGAACGTCTTGAATTCCTGGTAGAGCTGAGCCGCGAGTGTCTTGTTATGCGCCAGCACCAGCGCGGGACGTCCGAAGTGCTCGATGACCTTGGCCGCCGTGAAGGTCTTACCCGAGCCGGTTACGCCCAGCAGAACCTGATGCTGCTCCCCGTCGCGCACACCTCGATTGAGCGATTCGATGGCCGCTACCTGATCGCCGCGAGGCTTGTAATCGATGCCTAAACGGAAGGACACAACTCCAGTATAAAGCCGGCGCTACCGCTTCTTTCCTTTTCCCATCCATGCCGCAAATCTCGGCCAGAGCGCGAAAGACGAGAGGGCCATCGCGAAAAACCCGAGCAAAGGAATCAGTAATAGAAATATGAGTTCCACGATCTTCTGACTATCGTATCGTCTGAAGCGCGATCCCCAAGATAAGATGGGTCTTGTCCGAGACGTTCGATCTGTTGCCGCTACAATTTCATTGCATCGCCCGAGTGCCAATTTCACTGAACGCGAACTTCTTACGGGGTGGATTCGGCAAAGCCCTGCGGCGGATCGATCGCGGCGTGTACGATCGTGTGTTTGAGCCGCGCTGTCCGGACGGTCCCAGCGGACTGCGCGATGTTCCCAGGCCCTTCGTATTTCGCGTGGCCGAGAGAGAGGTCGCGGCAGGAGGGGCGTTCGTATTCGGATTACCTTGGTTCGATGTGCGCAATGCACCGATTCCGATTCTGAGGCAGGCGTTCGGCGAGATTGGGGACGTGGAGTCGGTCGATGGATGCGAGGCCCTGCGGTTGCCACTCGATTCGCTAGCGAACCAAGCCACGCGGGTTCGTGTGAGATTCGTTAGTCCAACCGAGCTGAAGGGTGCGGACCGGCCCGATTTCGGCGTGCTCTTCGCGCGCGTCCGCGACCGCATCAGCACGCTACGGGCATTT
>Ga0070731_10001178_pt1 | contig 28303 bp, 15 predicted proteins | sample Coa_R1_2_FD_66448 | JGI IMG/M metagenome (GOLD analysis project Ga0070731, IMG submission 66448) | Surface soil microbial communities from Centralia Pennsylvania, which are recovering from an underground coalmine fire - Coalmine... | ecosystem: Environmental > Terrestrial > Soil > Unclassified ... | reverse complement strand
TGCCATCGGCGAGAGGATCGGGGAAGGCGCCGCGGCGGTGGTCTATCGCGCCTGGGACCGGGAGCTCGGCCGTCCCGTCGCGCTGAAGGTGCTGCGCGACACCGCGGATGTGCGCCGCACGCTCCGGGCCCGGTTCCACCGCGAGGCGAAATTCGCCGCGGTCCTCAATCATCCCAACGTGGTTCGGCTCTATGATCTGGGAGAGGTCGAGGGGCGGCTGTTCCTGGTCATGGAGCTCGTCGAGGGGTCCTCGCTCGGCGCGCTCCTGAACGACCGGTCGCTGGACCTGGAGGCGAAGCTCCGGCTCCTGGAGAAGGCGGCCCGGGGCGTGGCCCAGGCGCACGCGCAGGGGATCATCCATCGGGACCTGAAGCCGGCCAACATCCTGGTCGACCGGTCGCGGGAGCCGAAGGTCGGGGACTTCGGCATCTCGCTCGGGGTCGACTCGGAGCCGCGGCTGACGAAGACCGGGGAGCCCCTGGGGACGCCGGCCTACATGGCGCCCGAGCAGGTTCGCGGGATCGCGGATCCGACCGTCCGCACCGACGTGTATGCGCTCGGCGCGATGCTCTACGAGATCCTCACGGGGCGGCCGCCGCACCAGGGGCGCTCGGTCCCGGAGCTCTACCAGAAGATCCTCGACCACGAGCCGGACCTTCCCCAGGCGCACGCCCCCGACGCGCCGAAGGCGGCGGGAGCCGTCGCCCTCAAGGCGCTGTCGAAGAACCCCTCGGACCGGTATTCGGACGCCGGCGAGTTCGCCGAGGACCTGTCGCGCTTCCTGCGCGGCGAGCCGGTGCTGGCGCGGAATCCCGGCATGGTTCGCCGGATCGTGCTGCAGCTTCGCGCGCGCCCGCTGGCCGCCGCGCTCCTCTGCGGCGCCGCCGTCTTTTCCGTCCTCAGTCTCGCCTCCACGCGGAGTCCGAGAACGCTCGACCTGCATCGGGCGGCGCTCCAGTCGGCCGTCGGTCGGATGTTCGATCAGGAACGGGCCCGGCTCGAGGAGCGCTACAAGGGGCTGCAGCCGATCCGACTGATCGCGGCCCTCCAGGCGGCGGCGGAGCGGGGGGCGGACGCCACCCCGCCCGAAGAGATCCGCGAACTGCTCGACTACGAACTCAAGAAGCTGCGCGTGGATCCCGACCTCCTGGCCCTCATGTCTCCGGGGGGAAAGGTGGTCTACGGACGCGGGCCGGCGGCCGCGATCGCGGTCCTGGAACTGGTGCGTCCGGGCGGCGGTCCCACCTTCGCCGCGGTCGACGATCGCCTCTGGCTGCTGGAGGGCGCCGACGTTCGCGACACCGCCCCGGATAGCGGGTCGGCCTTGCGAGGCTACCGCTGGATCGGCGCGCCCCTCGACTCGTCCACGCTGGCGGGGAGGATTCCCGAGGAGGCCGGATTGGTCGCGTGGACCGGATCCGATCGCCGAGTGCTCGCGGGCACGGCGCCGCCCGGCACCCTGGACCCCGGAGAGAGCCTCCGCATCGGCGGCCGCGCGCTTCGGGTCTATTCGGAGCCGCTCCCGGGCGCGGTCTCCCCGATCCGCCAGACCCTGCTGGTCGACGCCCGGGGGGGCCGTGAACTGGCGACCCTGGGGGGCGGCGCGGCGGCGGCGATCCTCCTCGCGGCGGGGCTCGTGCTTCTGGCCCGGGGACGCTGAAGGGACCTCGACTTCTTGTGCGTCCTGGGAATGCGCGGCTAGAATGAGGTCCGAATGATGGCGCTGGCGTCGGCTCTGCTCGGCCTCCTCCTGCAGGATGCGGGAAACATCTCCGGCACGGTCCATTTTCCCGAGTCCGGGAAGACCAAGCCCCGGCTCAAGATCCGCTATCCCGACCAGACGCCCCATCAAGAGTTGAAGGAGACTCCCTACTCGCCGGCGCTCCTGTACCTGGACGGAGTCCCTCCCGCCAAGGCGGCCCAGGGCGTGGTCGAGATCCAGCAGGAGGGCCTCCAGTTCCAGCCGCGGGCCGTCGTCGTGCAGAAGGGGATGCGCGTCTCGTTCCCCAATCTCGACCGGGAATACCACAACGTCTTCTCGTACTCGAAGCCCAAGCGCTTCGACCTCGGCCGCTTTCCCCGGGGCGAGACCCGCGAGGTGACCTTCGACGAAACGGGGCTGGTCCGCGTGTTCTGCGAGATTCACGAGCACATGCGGGCCTTCGTGCTGGTGGTGGACAGTCCCTGCTGCGCGGCGGCCGGCGCGGACGGGAAGTTCACCCTCCCCGCCGTCGCGCCGGGGACCTACACGCTCGTCGCCTGGCACGAGCAGTATGAACCCGTGCGCCGGACGATCGAGGTCAAGGCCGGGGGGAACCCGGTGGACCTGACCTTTTCGAAGGCGGCGTCGGCGCCGGAACCCCGGGAGCGCGCCGTGGGCTGCTGCGAACAGGCCCGCGCGGAATCCGGCCGATGACGGTCAGCCTCCTCGTGGCGTGCCTCGCGGCGTGTCAGGGAGCGGACGAGTCCGGAGACTGGCTGGACTGGGCCCGCGCGATCGGCGACGCGGAGCTGTCCGTGCGGTCCGGAGACTTCCAGGCCGACCTGAGCGGCGAACTCGTCCTCCAGGGCTTCTTCTTCGCCCCTCACGACCCGGGCCTTTCGATGGAGGAGGCGGCGATCCGGGCGAAGCACTACGATCCGACGCGGGACCTTTCCTCCCCCGACCTGGGCGGGCGCTTCGAGGCGGTGCTGGATCTCTCCTTCCAGGACTGGCTGGAAGGGTCGGTGGACCTCCGGGCGGACCGGGGGATCGCGAGCGACGCCGGCAGGGAGTTCGGCGCGCGACTGGAGCAGTATTGGCTCCGGGCGACCCCTTCGGGTCAGACGGTCTTCCACGTCCAGCTGGGCAAGTTCGCCGCCCCGTTCGGGAACTTCATCCCGCGGAGCTCCAGCACCCAGAATCCGTTCCCGACCTTCCCGCTGCCCTACGACCACGTGACGTCGTTCGTCTATGCGAGCGATACGCCGAGCGCCATCCTGGCCCGGCGGGACGCGCCCCGGTCCAAGGAGCAGCGGGTCCCGGTCTGGGAGGAGCTGTATGCCACCGGGGCGATGATCTTCGGAAACGAGGGAAGCTTCCGCTACGCGGCCGCGGTGATGAATTCCGCTCCTGCCTCCTGGCCCTACGACTGGGACTTGCGGACCACCGACTATCGGATTCCGAATGTGTACCTGCGGGCGTCGATGGCGGTCGATATCTCCACGACGCTGGGGGCGTCGTTCGCGCGAGGTCCGTATGAGAAGTGGAACGACTACTGGATCCCCGCGGGCCGTTCGGCGACGGACTTCAACCAGTCGGTGTGGGGCGTCGATGCCTCGTATTCCGCGGGGCATCTCGAGCTCTTCGCGGAGGGGATCGTCTCCCGCTTCCAGACCGCCTTCGCGAATACGCTGGAGCTCGCCAGCTACTATGCCGAGGCGAAGTACACGTTCCTGCCCGGCTTCTTCGGGGCGCTGCGCGTGGGCCAGATCCGCTTCGGCACCGTGAGGGACTCGGCGGGGGATCGGGTGCACTGGGACCGCGACACGACGCGGCTCGAGGTCGGGACGGGCTGGTTTTTCACGAAGAATCTCTTCGTCAAGGCGAGCTACCAGACCAACCAGGCCCTCGGCGGCGATCTCCCCCTCGAAAGCATGCTGATGATGGAGCTGGTGCTCGCGTACTGAGGGAGCGGCGTCTACGGCGGGCGCTTCGGCCCGTCGATCTTCAGGTCCGATTCGAAGGTCTGGATGGCGGTCTTGGCCACCTCGCCGGTGTCGTAGTACGCGTACGCCCCCACGCCGATCGCGCCGATGATCGGCAGCCAGCGGGTGATCGACTTGGTGGCCAGACGCTGGGTGAGGCGGACGCCGATCTTCCGGAGCAGGGTCTCGGACGTTTCCAGCGTGACCCGCCGGACCAGGAGGCGTTCCCCGCTTCGGACGGCGATGTCGCGCAGGGCCTGGGCGGCGCCGTGCTTGAAGAGGCAATAGAGCAGACTCTCCTTGGTCACATAGATCGTCTTTCCATAGACCGCCGCGATGTCGGCGACGAGCTGCGCCTGAATTCTCCAGATGCCCAGCAGGTCGGGAATCAGCGTGAGCAGGCCCAGCGGGCCGGGAGGCATCGATAGCGCGCCGGAAAACGCCGCGGCTTTCATGGCGGCGATGTTCCCCAGCTTCCTGGCCCTGGACTTCGGATCGGGGGAGGCCGGCTCCGAGGAGTAGGGGATGTACTCGATAATGCGGTGGAGAAGGTCCGGGATGGGGCTGGGCTCTCGGGGCTTCCTCTTCTCCGGGGACATGAAGCAACCATCTTAGTCGGATCGGGGCCGGAGTTCAAACCGGCGGCGGCGCCGGCGGACGTCGGGCCGCGGCGGATTAGCATTGGCCGGACCCGCGCGGGACTATCTAATGGAAGTCGACCCCGTCAGGTATCCGGGAGATGGAGGATCGACGTGAAGCCCCCCCACACCGATCGACACTTTACGAGCCGGGTCGGCTGGCTCCGCGCCGCCGTGCTGGGCGCGAACGACGGCATCGTGTCCACCGCCAGTCTCATCCTCGGCGTCGCCGCGACCGCGGAGGCCAAGACCGGAATCCTGATCGCCGGAGGGGCGGGCTTGGTCGCGGGGGCACTGTCGATGGCCGCGGGGGAGTTCGTTTCCGTGCAGTCCCAGGCCGACACCCAGAACGCCGACTTGGAGCGGGAGAGGGAGGAATTGAGGACGGACCACGGAGGAGAACTCCGGGAGTTGACGAAGATCTATGTCGACCGGGGTCTCGATCCGGCGCTGGCCCGGCAGGTCGCGGAGCAGCTGACGGCGCACGATGCCTTGGGCGCCCACGCGCGGGACGAGCTGGGACTGTCGAACGCCAGCGTGGCGCGTCCCTTCCAGGCGGCGTGCTCGTCGGCGTTGAGCTTCGCGATCGGCGCCACCCTCCCGCTCGGCGCCGCCCTCCTTTCTCCGAAAGGGGTGCTCATTCCCGTCGTCGCCGGAGGGTCCCTCGTCTTCCTCTCGGCGCTGGGCGCCCTGGCGGCGAGGGTGGGCGGGGCGCCGATGCTGAGGGCCACCCTTCGGATCGCCTTCTGGGGGGCGTTGGCCATGGGGCTGACCGCCCTCGTGGGGAATCTGGTCGGCCGGTTCGCCTGAGCGGGCCGGAGGGGTCACATTTGGTTCCCCTTGGTCCCGCCGAAACCGTATAGAGAGGGCGGGAGCGGGTGGCCTTGGTCCAGCAGCCTGAAAGGCATCCATGCTCCCCCACATCCTCCTCAGCACGCTCCTGACCCTTTCCGGCAGCCAGGACAAGCCGGAACTCCTCCTCGGCAACTTCGACCGGCCGGAGGACTCCCGGCTCTGGGAAGCCGGCGGCGCGGCCACCATGACGTTCGAGCCACGGGATCCGACGGACCGCAACAAGGCCTGCAAGATCGTCTTCGGCGGCGGCTCCTACGGAGGCATCTCCTCCTTTCGCCAGCCGAAGGACTGGTCGCCGTATGAAGTCCTCTCGTTCGTCGTTTGGTCGCCGGATCGACGCGGCATGGGCGTGCGCGTCGACGACGACAACAGCAAGAACTACGCGACCCGCTACAACGGCGACGTCACGCTCGAGGCGGGACGCAATCTCGTCCAGATCCCGATCGCGCAGATGAAGTCGGCCATCGACCCGTCGAAGGTCCGGTACCTCGTCCTCTTCCTTCAGGAGCCCCCGAAGGGGCTCATCCTCTACATCGACGACATCCGCCTCGGAGCCCGCGAGACCGACAAGGTGGCCTTCATCCCCTACGAGAAGCGCCTGGAATTCGTGCCGGGCACCGACGTCCCGTCCCCGCATTTCCCGATCGCCCATCCCCTGGCCGGCGGCCCGCTCAAGGCGATGGTCGTCTACGACATCGAGGAAGGCCGCGATCTCAGCGAGCTCATGGAGCGCGTCGACCTGCAGGTCTCGCCGATCTCCTGGTCGAGCGAAGCGGGCATCCACAAATGGATCGGCTTCGCGTACGGGCAGCGGAGCTACGACCTGAGCCGCCGCTATCTGGCGAGCACCACCCAGGGTCCGGAACGGTTCGACACGATGATCGTCTCGACGCCGACCGGATGGAACCCGCTCGGGAAGGCCGCGACGGAGAGCATCCTCGACCGGGTCCGCAACCGGGGCGAGGGCCTGGTCCTGGTGTTCCCGTTCCCCGGCGAAAAGCACGAGGCACCGTGGCCCGAGGATCTGAAGTCGGTTTCCGCCCTGGTCGACAGCGAGACCGACTTCCAGCGCGACAATGGGTATGTCCGGCCGGCCCTGGGCGGACACGTCGTGGGAAAGAAGTGGAAGGTCGCCAAGGAGCACCCGATCGTCAGCGGCGTCCCGCTCGACGCCTTGCCGTTCGAGGCCCTGGACGTCCAGACCTACAAGCCCGCTCCCGGCGCCGAAGTGCTTCTCGAAACGGAGACCGGGCAGCCCATCCTGGCCGTCCGCGAGGTGGGCAAGGGGCGCGTGGTGACCTTCGCCGTGCGCTGCCGCAGCCTCACCCCGTTCGTCCGCGATGCGGGGGCCATGCGGCAGTGGAAAGAGTATCGGTACTGGGAGGTCTTCTACGATCTGCTCGCTCGGGCCGCCCTCTGGTCGGCAAGGCGCGAGCTGTCCCGCGAAGGAACGCCGTCGACGCTGCCGTCGCGGCCCGACGACGGGGGCTTCTCGCTCCGTCAATGGAAGAACCCCAAGGGCGAGGTGACCTCCTGGCAGCTCGAGTTCAGGGCGGATCCGCCGGCGTCGATCCGGGTCCGTGCGCCGGAAACCCTGACCCTGGGCGAGGACCTGAAGGTGACCTTCGAGCCGGTGTCCGGCGCCGCGCACGTCGTCCGCCTGGTCGACTATGCCGGAGCGCGACGTCGGACGCTGCGGGAGCAGTCGACGGAGGGGACGTCCGTCACGTTCCCGACGAAGGGACTGGAGTCCCTGGCCCTGGTCGCCGAAGTGACCGCGACGACGGGAAGCCGCCGGGTCGCGGTCGGCGAGGCCACGACGTACCTGACGCCGAAGGCGGACTGGGACGACTATGAGGTCTACGGGTGGAGCGCCGGGGGCATCAGCTACCTGCGCGATCTCCAGATGCTCGCGCTCCGGGAGTTCGGGCTGACCACGGAGCAGGTGGGCGGCGTCGACGACGCCCGCGCGAGCTTCCGCCGCGGCTTCCGAGTCCAGGCGATGTACTCTGCCACGGGCCTGCACGCGAAGGACTTCGACCGCGTCTACCGGGACTATCTCCGCACGGGGGATCCGAAGCTCCTGATCCGGGATCCCTCGTTCGCGGACGCGGCCTTCCTGGATCAGCAGAGACCCCGGATCTCGGGTTGGGCGAAATCGATGGCGCCCTACAGTCCGCTCACGATGTCGCTCGGCGACGAGACCTCGCTGACCAGCTACGTCACCGAGTTCGACTTCGACTTCCACCCGGAGAATCTGCGGGCCTTTCGCCGGAAGCTGAAGGCAAAATTCGGCGACGTGGCCGCGATGAACGCCGCTCTGGGCTGCGGCTGGACGTCCTTCGACGAGGGGCTGCCGCCGACGACGGCGGAAGCCCGGAAAGCCGGCACCTGGGGGCTGTGGAACGAGTGGCGGGACCACAACGACGACCTCTGGACGAGCGCCTTCCAGTTCTACCGCGAAACGATGCGGCAGGACTATCCCCCGACTCGGCTCAGCGTCTCCGGCACGCAGGTCTCGCACATCTTCAACGGCATCGACTGGTCGAAGCTCGCCCCCGTGATGGGCGCGATCGCCGACTATACCGGCCGCTTCCAGCTGGTCGAGCGCATGAACTTCAATCCCGAGATCCGGAGCACTCCGTGGGTGGGCTACGGCCGGACGGGGCCGGGCGCCGCCCATCAGCTCTGGTCGAACCTGACCTTCGACGGCTCGGGCACCGCGTTCTTCTGGTATCCGTCGATCCTGAACGCCGACTATTCGCTCAGTCCCTCGGCGCGGGACTATGTCCCGACGCTTCGGCTCCTCCGGACGGGCCTCGGCAAGGAATTCCTCCAGACGCGCCGGAGGTATTCGCCCGTCGCGATCCTCTGGAGTCCGCGGAGCCAGCGGGCGGCCTGGACGGCCGGGAAACTGGCCGACTTCGAGAAGACCGAAGCGGACGTCTACCACGCGCTGGCCGCCGCGGGCGTCGATCCCTATTTCATCTCGGAGTCCGGCCTCGCCGCCGGCGAACTCGAGAAGAAGGGCGCCCGGGCCCTGGTCCTCCCGATGTCGATCTCGTTCGGCCGGAAGGCCATGCTTCCGGCGATCCAGGCCTGGAAGGGCGAGGTGCTGGCGACGCATGCGGTCAGCCACGACGAATTCCTCCAGGCCCGGCCGCTTCCGGACGCCGACGCGGCGCGGTTCCATCCGTTCCCGGCCACCCCCGAGGCCCTCGAGAAGGTCCTGAGCGCCGCGGGCGCCAGCCCCGAGGCGACGGTCCTCTCGGGCGACGGAAAGCGGCTGCCGCGGGTCGTGCTGTCCGTCCACGCCTTCCCGGGCCGCGCGGACGCGGCCCTGCTCGTCGCCTTGCGGGATCCGGTGGGCGAGAAGGAAGAGGCGGGAGCGGACGGGGTGATCCATATGGTGCCGGATCCCGCGGGGGGGCGTCCGGTCGAGCCGGGCCTGATCGACGTCTCGCGCTTCGCCGGGAAGCGATACTTCGATGTCCGGAACCGGAAGGAGCTCTCCGCCGAGGGCGGCCGCCTGCGGGTGGATCTGGCCGCGGGCGATGCGGTCGTGATCGCGGTGCTGCCGCACGGGGCGCTCACCCTGAATCTGGAGTCGAAACGGGCCGAGGATCGGCTGTCGGTGTCGATCCTCGGGCGGGCGGACGGAGCGGCCGCGCTGCCGCCGCACGTGATCCGTCTGGACGTCGTGCCCGCCTCCACGGGAAAGCCCGATCCCCTCTATTCCCGCAACCTCCTCTTGGACTCGGCGGGAAGGGTCTCGGTGGAGATTCCGCTGGCGATCGAGGACCGGACGGTGCCGCTCCACGTGACGGCTCGGGATATCCTGACCGGAACCAGCGTGTCGGCGATCCGGTAATTCTGGACAGGCAGCGCTCCCCAGGGCCTGCTTAGAGCATGACTGCCACCGCCCGCACGAATCCGGCCTTCGCCGGGGCGATCTTCCTGGGGGCGTTCCTGCTCTTCCAGGTCCAGCCCATCGTGGCCAAGGCGATCCTCCCGTGGTTCGGCGGAGCGCCGGCGGTCTGGAGCACCTGCCTGCTGTTTTTCCAATCGCTGCTCCTGGCGGGCTACGCGTACGCGCACGGCGCGGCCGTCGCGCTCAAGCCGAGGGCGCAGGGAATCCTGCATCTGGCGGTGGCGGCGGCGGCGATCGCGACGCTGCCGATCGCGGCGGAACACCAGGGAGCGCCCGCGGGATCCGACGCCCCGGTGGGGGCCATTCTGGTGCTCCTCCTCCGGGCGGTGGCAGCGCCGTACTTCCTCCTCGCCGCGAGCTCGCCCTTGCTGCAGGCCTGGTCCGCGTCCGCGCAGGGGGGCTCGCCGTACCGGCTCTACGCGCTGTCGAACGCGGGATCGATGCTCGCCTTGATCAGCTATCCCGTGGCGATCGAGCCGTGGCTGACGACCCGGCAGCAGGAGCGCGTCTGGTCGGCGGCGTTCGGCGTCTTTGCGCTCCTGTCGGCGCTCTGCGTGCGGGCGCTGTGGAAGGCGAAGCCGACCGGAACGGCCGACCCCGCCGCCGCCCCGGCGGCGGACGGCGCCCCGCCCACGCCCGGCCGGCGCCTCTTGTGGATCGCCTTGCCCGCCTGCGCCTCGACGCTCCTCCTGGCCGTGACGAACCAGGTCTGCCAGGAGGTGGCGGTGGTCCCCTTCCTCTGGCTCCTGCCACTCTGCCTCTACCTGCTCTCGTTCATCCTCCCGTTCGAAAGCGACCGGTGGTACTCGAGGTCCTGGGGCATCCCCGTCCTCGTCCTCGTGCTGATCGTGCTCACCTCCGCGGCGGGCATGGGCGCCCGCGTGGGCATTCTCTACGGCGTTCCGGTCTATTCCGCGGGGCTCTTCCTGTGCTGCCTCTTCTGCCACGGCGAGCTGGCCGCGAGAAAACCGGCGCCGCGCTACCTCACGTCCTTCTATCTCATGATGTCCCTGGGCGGCGCGCTGGGGGGAGTCTTCGTCAGCCTGCTGGCGCCGCTCCTCTTCCGTGGGTTCGACGAGATTTATGTCGGCCTCATCGGCTGCGGAGCGCTGGCGGCGGGATTCGCGCTCGCGGATCCGGCGAATGTCATCGCGGGCCGCCGCATGATCAGCCCGATGCACCTTTGGCTCGTGGCGGTCGTCGGCGTCATCGTCCTGGTGTTCGGCATGCGGCTCTCCCAGCGCGCCCGGCCCGGCCTCCGCGAGATGCGCAACTTCTACGGCATCCTCCGGGTCGCGGACCTGCCGTCCCCCGATGGGGCCGGGACGATCCGCTTCCTCACCCACGGCGGCACGCGGCACGGACAGCAGTTCATGGACCCCGAGCGCCGCCGCGTTCCGACCGCCTACTTCGCCCACCGCTGCGGCATCGGGATCCTGCTCGACGAGCTGGCCTCGGCGCCCCCGAGGCGCATGGGCATCATCGGCCTCGGCGCCGGCATTCTCGCGGCGTACGGCCGGAGCGGCGACCAGCTCCGGTTCTACGAGATCAATCCGCAGGTGATCGAGGTCGCGCGCCGCGACTTCACGTTCCTCTCCGATTCGCGCGCGGCGATCGAGGTCGTTGCGGGCGACGCCCGGCTCTCCCTCGAGCGGGAGACCGGGGAGGCTCCCTACCCGGTGTTCGTCGTCGACGCCTTTTCGAGCGACGCGATCCCCATGCATCTCCTCACCGAGGAGGCCTTTCGGCTCTACGCGCGCCGCCTGACGCCCGACGGGGTGCTCGCGCTGCATGTGAGCACGCGGCACCTGGACCTGGGCCCGATGGTGGCGGCCCTGGCGGCGGCGATCGGAAAGTCCGCCTGGGAGATCCACACCCCCGAGGACGTCGAGCACGGGATCATGGATGCCCGCTGGATCCTGGTCAGCTCCGACCGGGCGCTGCTCGAGAACCCGAGGATCCGGGCCGCGGGGAAGGATCCGCTCGGGGGCGCGCCGCCGCCGCGGCTGTGGACGGACGACTACAGCAATCTTCTGCAGGTCCTGAAGTAGTCGTGGGGCGTTCAAATCGGCCCAACGCCCGGAGCCCGCGGACGTAGCTGAGATAAAGAGGGCATGACCTCGTGATTCGAACCTGGACGGGACGTCTCTTGGGGGCGCTGATCGCGCTGCTCCTGGTCTCGGGCTGGCGCCCGTCGACCCCGACGTCGATCGTGCCGGTGCTTCGATCGACGGCCAAAGGTCCCCGCCGGTCGCCGTCGGAACTTCCGGAAGCGTCCATGTCGCGGTTCCGAAAGCGCGAAGGAGAACGGGCGCCCCTGGCGAATCCTGCCCTTCTCGCCGCTTCCGAGGAGGAATCCGTCGCCTTCGTCTCCCCGTCCGTCCGCGCGAAAGTGTCGGACGGAAAGAGCCGCCCCCGCTACCTCCAGCCCGCGTCTCTCCGGGACGCCCAGAGCGCTCTGGCCCCGCCTTCGGCCTAGCGTCTCCTGTCGAGCGGCGACGGTGGTCGTCGTTCGTCCCCTCCGACCTGCATCACGCCTCGGTATGGACCGGAGATGATTTATGAAGAAACTGTCGAAAGCCTCGGCGCCCTCGGACCTAACGGAGACCCGGTGCACGATTCATGTGATCGAACCCAACGCGGAAGAGCTCATCTTCTTGTGCGATTTCCTGAGCCTGTCGGGATTCAAGGCCAGCGGATCGTCCAATCCGGAGAGCGCTCTCGAGTATGTCGCCCGGATGCACCCGGACGTGCTCCTCTGCCCCCTGCTGGGACCGGGCATCAGCGGGGAAGAGGTCTTCGTCCGATCCCGAAAACAGTCCTCGCACACGCAGGTGCTCCTGACGTCCAATCGGATTCTGGACCCCCTGCCGGAACGGATCCGAAAAGCTTCGGGAGTGGAACTCCTCCGGGGACCGTATAATGCGATCGCCCTGCTCCGCGCGGTGGAGCGCCTGATTGGGAGAGATCCGGAAGGGGAGTCCGGGGAGTGAGGCTCTTGGGGATCCAGTTTCGGGCCCGTTTGGAGAACTGATCATGAAGAACCACGTCGCGATTCCCGGCGCCCGTCGGCTCATGTGGGCGCTGCTCTTCTGCTCGCCGCTCGCGGCCGGAGGTGCGGTCCAGGACGTCGAAGGGCCCGACAGCCTGAACTGGCCCAAGGAGATCGAGGCGGAGGGCGCCAAGATCCTCGTCTACCAGCCTCAACTGGAATCCCTGAAGGGCAATGAGCTCGGCGTCCGCGCGGCCGTCTCGGTCCAGAAGGCCGGCGCCGACGCGCCGGTCTTCGGAGGGATCTGGTTCACCTCCCACCTCCTGACCGACCGCGATCGTCGGACCGCGACGCCGATCGACGTGCGGATCACCTCCTCCCGCTTCCCGAACTCCACGCCCGACGAAGCGGCGGACCTGGGGAGGATCCTGAGCTCCGAAGTCCCGAAATGGAGGCTCACCCTGTCGCTCGATCATCTGCTGGCCCAGCTGAAGCTGGTGGACGAGCGAAAGGCCGCCGCCCAGGGACTCCAGAACGCCCCTCCGCGGATTGTCTACCGGAACCATCCGGCGATGATCCTCCACTTCGAAGGGGAACCCTCCTGGAAGCCCATCGCGTCGAGCCGCCATCGCCGGGTCTCGAACAGCTCCTTCTTCGTCCTGGAGGAGGCCGGCACGGCCGCGTGCTATCTTCGGGTGCCGCCCTATTGGTGGAAAGCCTCGTCGCCGATGGGTCCCTGGGATGCCGTCGAGTCCGTCCCCGCGGACATCGAGGCGCTCTGGAATCAGGAGCCCAAGGATGATCTGCCGCCGCCGGACGCGGGCCAGGACGCTCCGGAACGTCCGGAAGTGATCGTCGCGACCGAGCCGACCGAGTTGCTTTGGACCCGGGGGCAGGCGCAATACGATCCGATCGAAGGCACCGACCTGCTCCACGTGACGAACACCGACAGCGACATCTTTCTCGACAGTTCGTCGCGGCTCTACTACGTCCTGCTGTCGGGGCGCTGGTACCGCAAGCCCCAGGGGAAGGGCGCCTGGAGCTACGTGCAGCAGGAGGAGTTGCCGCCGGATTTCGGCCGGCTTCCCGCGACGAGCGAGATGAAACACGTGCTGGCCTGCGTTCCGGGAACGCCCGCGGCCAAGGACGCGGTTCTGGACGCCGAGATTCCGCAGACCGTGGCCGTCACCCCGGGACCGGCTCCGGATCTTTCGATCGCGTATGACGGAGATCCCCAGTTCCGCGAGGTGCCCGAGTGCTCCGTCCAGTACGCCGTCAACACGCCGTATTCGGTCTTCCTGGTGGCGGATCGGTACTATTGCTGCAACGATGGGATCTGGTTCGACTCCGTCGCCGCGCGCGGCCCTTGGGACGTGTGCGTCGAGGTGCCGGGCGACATCTATCTGATCCCGCCGTCGTGCCCCCACTATTACTGCACCTATTGCCACGTCTTCGGCGCGAACGCCGGGGAGGTCTACGTCGGCTACTACCCGGGCTACCGGGGCTGCTTCGTCCAGGGCCGGACGGTGGTCTACGGGACGGGCTGGCACTATCCGTGCTGGAGCGGCGCCGCCTGGTACCCGAGGCCCGTGACCTGGGGTTGCGGGGTGAGGTATTCGTCGAGCACGGGCAACTGGAACTTCCGTCTCGGGCTCGGAGGTCCCTGCGCCTGGATGGGCCTCAACTACCATTCCGACTGGAAGGGGCACTCCGTCCCGATGGGCGTGGGCGGATGGTGGACGGGGCTCGGAGGCCGGCGCGCCGAGGTCGACGTCCACCACAATTACAACTTCGTCTCCCACGTCGACAAGGGAGCGGTCCACAACATCTATGCGAGGACGCCCGAGCGCTACGCCCCGGTCCATTCGCGCCTGCCGGCGCCGGTCCGGATGCCGGCTCCCGATCGGAGGGCGCCGAACAACGTCTACACCGACCATCAGGGCGAGACCTATCGCAAGCCTCCGGAGGGAGGCTGGGAGAAGCACACCCCGGAGGGCTGGAAAAAAGACGTCCCTCCGGCGGCTCCGGCACGGCGGGAACCTCAACCGCCGCCGCGGGAAGAGCGGCAGCCCGCTCCGGTTCCGAAGCCGCCCCCCCGCCGGGAGCCCCAGCCGGCTCCGCATGACGTCGCGCCGATCCCGGCGCATCACGTGGAGCTCGAGCGGCAGCAGCAGGCGCGCCAGGTCGGCAATCAGCGGGCCCAGGAGTTCCATCAGAACCCGCCGCCCAAGCCCGCGCCCAAGCCGGCGCCGTCTCCGCCCCAGCGCCAGCGGAAGTGAGGAGGGAGCGGGAGACTACTTCAGCGCCTCCGTGCTGACTTCGACCTTGCCGATGACGAAGGAGACCGACTGTTCGGGACGGAAGCCGAGGTCGAAGCCCCACATCGTGGCGAAGCTCGCGTCCGTCAGATGCCAGGTGTGGGTCTGCCATCCCTCGTCGGGCGAGAGGCCGAACCATTCGCCGCGGTTCCTGTAGGGCGAGCGGCCCTGGGAGTCGGCGACTTCGTAGACGCAGTTCATTCCCACGTTGCCCGGAACGGTCCTCCTCACCGTGAGGCGGACGTAATAGTCGCCGGTCGCCAGGCTTCCAAAGGACGGGTGGACGAAGTAGTTCGTCGGCGCGCTGCGATCGACCAGAAGTCCCTTGCTCCCGTCGGCGAACGTGTGGATCGGGAGCGGGCTGGTGGGGAAGAGGCCCTGAACCGGCTCTCCGGGCTTCGTATAGTCGAGGCGGACGGTTTTTAGCGCCGCATAATCCCCTCCCCAGGGGAACGCCTTCGCCGCGTTGGCTTGAGCCTGCGTGACGAGGTCGGCCGGCAGGCCGACCACGAAGACCGGAACCTCGCTGAGGGCGAGGGTTTGGCCCGCCGCGAGCGGCGTCTTCGCGCCGGCGGGATCGAGGAGCTCGACCTTGGTGTGGATCTTCGTCGACGCATCGGTTTCGCCCGCCGGCATCCAGGCGACGAGCACGGGTGCCGCGGCGCCCTGGAAGACGAAGCCGTAGCCACGACCCTTCTCGCCCAGCGCCAGCCAGCCTTTGTAGACCGGTTTCTGGCCGAGCGTCGACGTCATCGTCCGGAACGCGGCATAGGACGCTCGGGGCTGGCCGTTGCGGCCCAACAGTCCGAATCCCTGGTCCTCGCCCACGGGGTCCTGCGCCTCGAACCACTGGGTTCTCCGGATGCCCTGCGCGATGGCCATGGTGTAGAGCTTCACGACCATGCGGGCGGCGTCGTCGTCGGTGACGGCCTGGCCCGGACGGGAGTCGAGTCGACGGCCGACTTCCGTGATCCACACGGGCGCGTCGGTCTTCCGGGAGCCCGCGTTGTTCAAGGCCTGCCTCAGACGGTTCGTCATCCACAAGTAGGGAATCTCTCCGTCCGGATGGGCGATCTCGTCCGCGATTTCATAGGGATGGATGCACAGGTAGTCGAAGGAATCGGGATGGCCCGCCAGGGCCTGGGCGGCGATGGCGTGCTGCAGATACGGCGCGTCAAAGCTGGCGACGGTGAGTCCGATGCGGGCGCGGGGATCCGCCTTTTTCGCCGCCAGATAGGCTTCGATGGCGAGCTTGGCATAGTCGACGGTCGTGTGATGCTCGTCGTTGAAGCCGCCGTTCCCCTCGTTCCAGACCTCCCAGTAGTGGATCTGCTCCTTGTAATGCCCCACGGTGCCGCCCACCCAGGCCGACCATTCGGGCAGATTCCGCATCGGGAAGGCGTGGACGCCGATCTTCGTCCAGGCGGGCTTGCCCATGAGGATCGCGTTGATCTCGATCTTCGATTCCGCGGCATGCTGGACCATGGCATCGCAGGCGTCCCAGGTCCAGGTGTCCGGCGCGGGTTGGAGTCCGCCCCACTCGGGGAACAGGCGGACGGTCCGGACGCCGACGTCGGACATCTTCGGGAGCCACTCGCCATGATTCCGGAAGGAACTCGATGAAGAGCTGACCCCCCAGGGGACGTCGTCCTGGGCGGCGACGGGGGCCGCCAGAGCGGCGAGCAGGACGGCGGCGACGAGGGATGGTCCGATCATCACGCGGGTCTCCTAACGATCCTCATGATATCGCGGAGCCGTTCCGGCGTTACTCGGAACCGGGCCGTCGCGGGGAATCGGAGGAGAAGTCCGAGGTGCCCGGAGGATTCGTCTGAGACGAGCGTCGCGGCTGCCGTCCTCCATCGGAATGGCCCCGTCCTTCCGGTCCCGCTCCGGGTCCGGTTCGGGTCCTCTCCGGCGGCGCGTCCCGAGGGGCTGGGGGCGGCGGCTCGGGGCGGCTCCACGTCCGGCGAGGCCGCGCCGTCCGCTCCTGTCCTCCCGACGCAAATCTACTTGAAACAGGGCCTCTTCCGTCTGAAGATAGTCGGCAGCATGGGCTTCCGGATCTTCCTCCTCGCGTTCTTTCTCTCCTCCGTGCTTCAGGCCCAGCAGAATCCGGCCCAGGATGACAAGATCCTCGAGCGGGGGGACAAGCTGCTGGAGGAGGCGAAGGCCGCCTACCAAGAGGCTCGATCCAAGAACTCCGTGACGGCGTTTGTCGATGCCGGCTTCCGGCTGGAAGAGGCCCGTATCCGCTTCATCGTCCTCCAGGAGATCGGCGCTCCCGAGAGGCAGAAGACCGCAGCGGACCGGCTCCGGGCCGTCAACCAGCTGAGCAAGCTCATTCACGACGGGAAAGTCGCCATCAGCGGAGGCGCGGGGGAAGCGCCCCCGTCCAAACCGGAAGACAGCCCGGCCCCGCCGCCCGATCCGGATCCTGCCGCCAAGCCGGAATCCAAACCCGAATCCAAGCCCAAGAAGTCCTCCGATGTGGTCGCCCGCGTTCCCGTTCCCGACGCGGTCAAACAGAGGGACGCGGAGAAGCTCATCAAGGACCTGTTCAAAGAGCAGTACGCGAGGAAGGCTCCGGCGGACCGGCAGGCCCTGGTCCGGGTGCTGCTCGATCAGGCGACCAAGACTCCGGACGACTATGGGGCGCTCTGGGTCCTGTATCGGGATGCCCAGGACCTCTCGGTCCAGATCGGCGATGTCCGGACGGCCGGTGCCGCCATTGACGCGACGGCCGGCATCTTCGACGTGGACGCCGCCTCGGCGAAGTTCAACGCCTTCATGGCGGTCGGGAAGATTGCCAAAACGCCGGCCGAACTCGCCACCCTGACGGACGCTCTTCTGAACCTGGTCGAGGAATTGATCGCCGCCGACCAGTATGAGGCCGCGGACAAGGCGGTCACGGCCGCGGTCCAGCACACCCGTCGGGCGAACGATACCGCGCTCACCGCGCGCGCGGCGGCCTCGGCCAAGGAGACGTCCGAGGCCAAGGCCAAGTTTCAGGCCATGAAGAGCGGCCTGGAGACCCTCGCCAAGACTCCCGACGATCCCGGCGCCAACAGCCAGATGGGGCAATTCCTGTGCTTCGTCAAAGGGAACTGGGATCTGGGCCTGAGATTCATCGTCAAGGGGTCGGACCTGACCCTCAAGGCCCTGGCGGAGAAAGAAATCGCGTTCCCGTCGGCGGCCGCGGAGCGGGCGGCGCTGGCCGACGGCTGGTACGACCTCGCGGACAAGGAAAAAAGCCCCCTCTGCCGGAAGCAGCTGCTGACCCATTGCAAGGGAGTCTACGAGAGCGCACTTCCGGATTCCTCCGGGCTTCTGCGGGCGAAGATTGAAAAGCGATTGGACGGACTCCAGACCCTGGGCATCCTGCCGAGCCAGCCCATCATCGACCTCACGACGCTCACGCCCAAGAAGGCGACGGTCGGTTACTTCGTCCTGGGCGTCAATACCAACGTGAAGAACATCCCCTTCCTGGTCCAGGGGAAGGAATGCCGTCAATATCTGTTCGCCCACGCTCCCAGCTCGCTCGTCTATGACCTTCCCCCGAGGTGCAAGACCTTCACGGCGACCGGCACCAAACTGGACAAGTCGGAACCGTCCGTGGCGGGAACCTGGAAATACCTGGTCATCGTCGATGGGAAGACGCTGTTCGAATCCAAGCCCTTGATCGAGGTCAAGGGCGTCGAACTGGAGATCTCGGTGACGCTTCCGGCCGGGGCGAGGGAGCTCGAATTGAAGATCGACGAGATGGGCGAGAATGCCTCCGACTGGTCGGTGTGGGCCTATCCCCGCCTCGTCCGATAGCCGGAGCGACGCCGCCCCCGCCGGCAAGCCGCTATACTTCGAATAGCTGGATCCCTCTGGAGTCCTGGACCGGTCGTCGAGGGAAGCTGCGCGGTGAAGCACCCGTTCGTCCTCGCACCCCTGCTCCTGATGGCCTGGCCCGCACCCGCTCCGGCCTACATCGATGCCGGCGGGTGGCAGGTGACCCTGCCGGAGATCGTCTCGGAATTCCGGACCATCACGCTCGTCGAGGTCGACAAGGTGAATCTGGCCCGGGGCGGCTTCCGGTTCCGGCTGGGCAAGCCGCTCAAAGGCGTGCCGGACCTCAAGGACCTCAAGCTGCAGATCACCTGGGGGGAAGGGGGAGCTCCGTTCAAGGAGTTGAAGCCGGGCCGCGTCGCCGTCCACTTCACTCAGTCCTCCAACCAGACCCTCGTCCCGTCGGCGTCGAGCCCCGCGTTCGAGAATCTCATCGCCCAGCGGGCGTGCCTGACCTTCCTGGACGGGACCTGGTTTCACACGATGCCCGATGCCGACGGGTGGCAGAGCGGCTGCGTACGGCGCGATTTCGAGATCGCGTTCACCGGCACGTCTTCCGAGCTCGTCGACGCGGTGGCAGGGCTGCTCCGGGGAGGGGACGTGCTCGCCCGCTGCCGCCGCCAGAAGAACCTTGCCGAGATCCAGTGGGTCCGCTACAGCCTGAGCGTCCCCAACAACAAGACACTCGCGCGTGATCCCTCCGCACCCGCGGCCTCGAGCCGTCCGTTGTCCGGGTGGGCGGCCGACCTGAGGGACCCCAGCGGCTTCGTCCGGGTGCAGGCGGCGCTGGCGCTGGCCGAGCTGGGAGCCGGCGCTCGGGAGGCGGAGGCCGCGCTCGCGCAGGCGCTTCGCGACCCCGATCCGGACGTCCGCGCCTCCGCCGTGGCCGCGCTCGGGGCGGCCGTTCCGGAAGGGAAGCCCGTCCTGGAAGGCCTGTCGCGGGCGCTGACGGATGACGATTGGTTCGTGCGGCTCGGCGCCGCCCAGGCGCTTCGGAACTTCGGACCGCGGGCCAGGGCGGCCGTACCCGCGCTCGTCCAGGCGCTGAAACCCAACGATCTCGTCAAGGACTTCCGGCCGGTGCGTTGCGGCGCCGCGATGGTGGCGCTCGCGACGATCGATCCGCACGCGAAGGAGCTGGACGCCGCCTTCAAGATGATCATCGGAAAGATGCTGGAGGACGAGCGCCAGGGGAGTTTCGGCGCGCGCGCGACGGGGGCGCGACTGCTCGGCGAGTGCGGGATCGCGGCCCTAACGGCGGGGCCGGCACTGGCAAGGCTGCTCCGGGATCCGGACGGGGATGTCCGGGTCGCGGCCGGGGAGGCGCTCCTCAAGATCACCCCGGACAAGCCCGGCCAGCCGGCGCTCGACGTTCTGGTCGACGCGCTTCGGCATCCGGATCTCCTCATCCGCCGTCGCGCCGCGGAAGCCTTGGGGGGCCGCGGGGTGCAATCGATGGGAGCCTTGGCCGCCTTGCGCGCCGCCGGCCAGGACCCCGAGCCCGACGTTCGCCGCGCGGTGCAGGACGCGATCCGGAGGATCGACGGCAAAGACCGCGAGTAACGGCGGTCGGGTGTCCCGACCGGATCCGGCCTGCCGATTCGCGTCTGGAAATCGGGTCGTCGCGGCGATAGACTCCAGAGGGCATGGAGTCGAGAGGGCGTCGGGACTCGCAGTCGGATCCCGTCCGGGCCCAGCTCGACGGATGGGTCGGGGTGGGGCTGCTGCTGTCGGTCGCGGTCCTGGCGTCCTGCTCCCCGGACGATCGCCCGGCGAATCCCTCCAAGACGTCGGCGGTCTCTCCCGCCGCGGACGCGTATAGCAACGTCCTCACCGAAGACTACGTCGGTCCCGACATCTGCGGCCGGTGCCACGAGCAGAACCACGCCAGCTGGAAGCTGCATCCCCACAGCCGGATGAACCAGCTGGCAGGCCGCGACTCCGTCCTGGGGGATTTCTCGGGTGCGACGCTGGCCTACGCGGACGGCGAAGCGGTCTTCCGCCGGCAGGGCGAGCAGTACCTCATGGAGTACCGCAAGGAGGGAAAGAGCGTCCGAACCTTCAGGGTGACGCGGACGATCGGATGGCGGTATCTCCAGGAGTATGTGGGAGTCCAGATTCGAGGTCCGGAGCCCAAGGACGATCTTCTCTACAAGGAGGAAACCCGCCTCAAGTTCGGGTACGTCCTCAAGGACAAGCGCTGGCTTCCCCAGAGCTATCTGGATTCCCCCAACGACGGATCCGAGTACCAGGAGGACGGCCGCCCGCGGTACGATCCCTTTGATCCCGAGAAGACCCCCTTCAATACCCGGTGCATCCATTGCCACAACACGTATCCCTATGAGCTCCGCCTCTACACGGACGATCGGCTCCAGGGATTCCCGCCCGCACCCTCCCGCCTGATCGAATCGCTGCTGCAGGACCGGCCGGCCTTCCGGGATCAGCAGCACAATCCCACCCTTCCGACCCGCTCCCTGGTGACCGTCGGCATCAGCTGCGAAAGCTGTCATCTCGGCGGTCGCGAGCACGCGCGGGACCCCAAGAAACCGCCTCGGTTCGTGCCGTCGCATTCGGACCTGGCGGGCTGGACGCCCGATCATCTCAACGCCCGGACGAATCCGGCGATCGTGAACGCCCTCTGCCGGCAGTGTCATTTTTCCGGCGCCTCGTCGTGGGCCGACGGTTCGTCGGTCCTGAATTCCATGGAGTCGATCGAGCAGGATCGCGGAGCCTGCGTAAGCCGGCTCCGCTGCATCGACTGCCACAATCCGCACGTGCGGGGGCCGGACGCCGGCGCCTCCGATCGGCCGGAGGCCGTGGCGGCCTGCCTTCGCTGCCATGAACGGTTCAAGTCTCCGGAGGCGGCACGATCCCACGGCGGCCACGCCCCGGGACAGGCCTCCTGTCTCGACTGCCACATGCCGCGGATCGTCCACGGATTCGACACCATCAATCGGACCCACCGGATCTCCTCGCCGACCCAGCCGGGCATCCTTGAGAGCGGCATGCCCAACGCCTGCAATCTGTGCCACCTGGATCGGTCTTTGGCGTGGACCCGGGACGCCCTGTCCAAAGGGTGGGGGAAGCGCCCCGTTCTACCGGACTTTCTCGAAGAGGTGTTCGGGATCGGCCACGGCAAGCCGGCCGGCGAGGCGTGGCTCGACCAGCCGATGGGGATGCTGAGAGTGGTCGCCGCCTCCGCCTATGCGCGGTCGCGCCTCGCCCCTCAGGTGTTGCCCCGTCTGCTCAGCACCCTGGAAGAGCCCAATGCCTATCTGCGGATGCGGTTCCTGCAGATCGTCGAGCAGGCCATGGGCCGGAAAGTGGAGGAACGGGAATTCGCCCTGACGGGATCCCCGGATCAGCGGCGGCGGCAGCTGCAAGCCCTCCTGAAGCGATCGTCGGATCGGTAGGGACCTCCCGGTTCGGCCACGGGCGGGGATGCGGGGGCAGGGGTACGGCCGTCGACCCGGCGTCGGCGGTCGTTGCGGAGCCGGGTCCCCTCCCGGATGGCCTGCCCAGGGGGATCCCTCCTCAAGCTCCCCGATAGTCCCGGCGGGAACGCCCGTCACGGGCTAAACTCCAGGTAGGGGCGGGACTGAGGTCCAACACATCCGGAGCCGATCGAACCATGGCAACTTCGGAGACTCGTCGGGAGGCCATGAACTCCTTCGAGAAAGTGATCGCCCGGCTCTGCCTCGAACACGGCTGGGCCAGTCGCTCGCAGATCGCCGACATCGTCCGGGCCAGAAGCCAGAACTCCGGAGGGACCGCCGCGCTCGCGTCGCTCCTGGTGGCCCACCGGGTGCTGACCCAGGAGCAGGCCGAGACCCTGCTCCGGGAAGCCTCCGATGTCACCCGGTCGGGGGATTACGCCGAGGTCCGGGATGAGGACACCTGGATCGGCCAGATCCTGGTCGACAGCGGGGCGGTGACTTCCGATCAGGTCGACGAGGCTCTCGCCCTTCAATCGGCGTCGGGCGCCCGGAAGGAGCCGGTTCCGCGTCTGGGGGAGATCCTCATCGAAAAGGGATTCCTCACTTATGCGAAGCTGCAGGAAGCCCTGCAACGGCAAGGCCGCCTCGTGCAGCTGGCCTGCTCGGCGTGTGGAAAACGGTACAGCACCGAGAAGAGGGAGGCCGGGAAGGTCTACCTTTGCAAGCAGTGCGCCAGTCCGCTGGGGAGCTCCAGCCGGATTCCCGCCGCGGAAAGCTCCGAGTCGGAGGAGATCCTCCGGGCGGCGGCGAAGCCGGAGAACGTCTTCGGGAAGTACATCCTGGTCTCTCCGCTCGGCAAGGGCGCCATGGGCGCGGTGTACAAGGCCTGGGACCGGGGACTCCGGCGCTGGGTCGCGATCAAAGTCCTCCTGGCGACGAGCGATCCGCAGCTGGTCCTCCGGTTCCGGCAGGAGGCGGAAACGGCCGCGGCCATCCAGCATCCGAACATCGTCCCGATCTACGACATCGGACAGAGCGAGGGCCGGCCCTTTCTCGTCATGAAGTACGTGGAAGGGAGCACCCTGTCCGGGATGTCGTTCAGTCTCGAGCAGGCCTGCGCCGTCACGCTCCAAGCGGCCAAGGGGGTGGCCGTCGCTCACGAACGCGGCGTCATCCATCGGGACCTCAAGCCCGGCAACGTCATGGTGGATGGCTCGGGCAACGTCTATGTCACGGACTTCGGCCTGGCGAAAGACCTCTATGGAGGCGCCGGCTTGACGAAGCCCGGGACGGTGATGGGGACGGCCAGCTACATGTCGCCCGAGCAGGCGGCCGGAAAGAATCAGGACGTGGATTGCGCGAGCGACGTCTATTCGCTGGGCGCCATTCTCTACGAACTGGTCACGGGACGGCCGCCGTTCCGGGACGCCCGGGTGATGGAAACGATCCGTCAGGTGCTGGAGGACCCCGTGCCCGCGCCGTCCACGTTCCGATCGGGGGTGCCAAGCGATCTGGAGCGCTTCATCCTGAAAGCCCTGGAAAAGGACAAAACCCGCCGGTACCCGACTGCCGCCCACTTCGCGCGGGCGCTCGAGGCGCTCTCCCTGAAGACCGCGCCGGCGGCGGCCCCGGTTCCTTCCGTCCCTTCGGAAGGGGCGGCGGATTCCAAAAAGCCCGCCCGCTCCGCGGCCAAGGTCGTCTTTTGGTCGGTCGTCCTCCTCATTCTGAGCGTGCTGTCCGGCCTCGGCGTGTTGCAGCTCCTTCGCGGAGGACCCGTCGCGGGTCGATGACGGCGGCCCCGGGCGGGGCCCGCGGCGTCCCTCGTGGGCACGTGTACCGGAATCCGAGACAGGCGTGGCCCTCGATCGATCCAGCCCGTCCGGGTCTGGAGCGCGCCCGCGTCCCGGTCTAGGAGGGCTCGAGGGCGCCCGCGGACACCGGCTCGGGGTTCCGGGCCGGGACCGGAGGCTTCGCGAGGGCCCGTTTGGGAAATCCCAGGTAGAACGCCAGGCCGGTCAGGACGAAGCCGCCCAGGAAGTTCCCGAGGGTCACGGGGAGGAGATTCCAGACGATCCATTGGGCTATCGTCACCTTCGCGCCCAGCATCATGCCGGTGGGAATGACGAAGAAGTTGACGATCAGGTGCTCGTAGCCGTGGGCGAAAAAGATGAAAATGGGGAGCCAGGCGGCGAGCACCTTGCCGACCGTGGAGGAGGAGGTGAGGCCCATGACGACCCCGAGCGTGACCATCCAGTTGCAGAGGACCGCCTTCACGAACACCGCGATCATCCCCCGGGATCCCAGGGCCTGGTATCCCGTGGTTTTCGCCTGGGCCGCGGCGATCAGTTTCTCGGCGACGCCGGCGGTCGCGCCGGTCTGCGGGACGATGTAGTAGAACAGCAGGCCGTAGGCGACCGAGCCGATCAGGTTCCCGACGAAGACCCAGGCGAAGTTCGAGGCGAGCTGCGTCATGCGGGCCCGCCCATCGAGGACCCCCACGGGAACGACGGCAAAATTTCCGGTCAGGAGTTCCAGGCCTCCCAGGATGATCATCACGAAACCGACCGGGAAGAGAAGGGCGCCGACGAGGGGAGTTCCCGTCTGGATCGTCGCCAAAATCGCGAGGGTGGTCGAGATCGCGAGGATCGCTCCCGAAAGGATGCCGCGGATCAGAAGCTCCCTCGGCCCCAGGGCCGCCTTCGCGGCCCCCAGGTCAATCATCGCCTCCACGGTCTGGGTTGGTTTCGTGTAGTCCATCAGCAAATCCTTCGCGACGGGGGGCCTTCGTCAAGCGGCCGGAGCGCATTCCACCCCGGTCTCCAGACCCAGCAGGATCTCTCCTTGAACCTGCCGGACCGGATAGGTCTTCAGGCACAGACTGGGGTCCGGTCCCCGGCCCGACGCGAGGTCGAATTTTTTCGTATGAAGCGGGCAGATGACCGATCCACCCCCGACCAAGCCATCCGAGAGCGGGCCGTTCTTGTGGGGGCAGCGGCTCTCCGTGGCGAAGAGGGAGCCGTCGCGCTGGCGGAACACCGCGATGTCCAGGGCTCCTATACGGAACGGGAAGCCCTGGCCGAGGGGCACCTTCTCCAGTCGGCCTAGATTCACCCAGCGAAGGCCTGCTGGAGACGCTGCGGGCTCGCTCATGATTCGTTTCCCTCAGTCCGACGATAGAGCAACGCCCGTGCCAGCAGGGGAGGCGTTTCGGGTCGGCCAGGGCGATGGACCGCGGCTTCCTGGGAGGAGGCTCAGGCTCTAGCGTGAAAGGGAGAGACGGTCGCTCCGGCGGCGACCCGAAGCTCCCAGGACGCCAACCACTTCGCTAGACTTGGATCCAAGAAAGCTTCGGGCGGGTAGTTTTCGATAGGCATAACTACCTAACCGTGCGGGAGGAGCTCGCCGCGTCAGCCTTGTCCGATCGGGCGGCCCGTCCCCAGGCGCGGAACGAGTCCAGGCGTGATCGGCCGACCGCGCCAGTCTGACCGATGAGGGGCCGCGCAGTCCCCCCGGGTGTTCCTGGAAGGCCCGGATTCAGCGGTTCGACGTCCAGACCGCCTTGCCCGTGCCCGGACCGGTCTCGAGCAACTCGCATCGGAGCGACGGGCTCTTCCGGCTCGAAAGGTCGACCCACACGTCCACCGTGTGAGGGCCGGAGTCGAGATCCAGCGAGATCTTCTCCTTCGGGGACACTGGCCTTGCGTCGATCCACAGCCTCAGGCCCTCCGGGCTGCCCAGGGCAAGCGTCACCTTGCCCGGCGCCGACAGGTGCAGGCCAGCTCGGAGGACCGCGGACGAGGCCTTGGGTCCCAGCGCGACCTCCGCGAGCGGGAGCTCGCCCGCGACATTCGAGTAGACCCGGGCCCAGACCAGACGGGCATCGTCGCGGAGCGCCCGGCCACAGTCCTCGGGCGGGAGCAGCGCGAGGTGTTCGGGCAACACCACGAGCGACTTCCACTGCCGGACGAGCGGGGCGGGACCCACCGTGAAGGGACCGGGCTTGCCCAGTTCCATCAGGAACCGGACGAGATCCGCCAGCTCCGCATCCGACAGGACGTCCGCCAATCCGACCGGCATCAGGGTCCGGATGTCCCGCTGACGCTTGATCTGGCTTTTTCGAATCACGATCTCGTCGGTGTTCGTGTCCCGAAGCACGATCTCCTGCGCGCTCTCGCGCACGCGGATGCCGCTAAAGGCGTCCCCGTCCTTCGTGAGCACTTCGTAGGCGGCGAAGCCGTCCTTCACGCTCTTGGTGGGAAGGATGAGGTGTTCGACCAGGAAGTCCGGTTGCGCGGTCGCGCCGATCGCGGCGAGGTCCGGTCCCAGGGCGCCGCCCGCGCCCGCGATCGCGTGACAGCGCGTGCATCCCAGCGTCGCGCTCCGGAAGTGGCGCTCGCCGCGCGTGGGATCCCCGTCGGACTTCGCCAGCTCCACGAGACGTCGCTGAAGCTCCGGAGTCAGCTCGCGCGGATGGTGGGCCACCGGTGCCGCCGACCGGAACGCCTCCGTGAGGTGCGGAAAGGGCCAGCCGTAGGCGTTGATCTCGCGGAGGCCCGCAAGCGCGACCTCCGGCGCGGGCTTGTCCGCGGCAAGCGCCTTGGCGAGCGTGTCGTCGCCTCCCTCCCGGTGGAGAAAGGCCCCGATCGCGGGAGCCGGATCGATGCCGCCAGGGGGAGCCTCATGGAAGAGGTTGGCGGCAAGCTGGGCGGCCCGTCCGAGGTCGAGCTGGGCCAACCCCGCGACGGCGTCCAATCGAATTCCGTAAGGATGAGGAGCTTCGGCAAGGGACGCCAGGTGCCCGGCACTCGCGGCGCCGCCCAGATCCACGAGCGACGCGATCGCCGCCTGCCGCCGGGCGGAGGCGGCGTCTTCCTGGCTCACCTGGACCAGAGTGGCGCGCAGCGCTTCCATCTTCCAGGCTCCGGCCGCCCGGAGGGCGGAGAGGCCCAGGGCATCGTTCCGCTGGATCAGGGCGGGAACCTGGCCCAGGTCGCCTGCGGGGCGGACTTTCCTCTCTCGGCCGGATCGGGCAAGCGCGTCCAGGACCTTCGCGCGGTCCCCCGGGGTTCCAAGTGCGTCCGAGGCGACGACTCCGAGCACCGTCGCCAGCTGGTCGGAATTTCCGAGCGCGGCGACGGTGGCGAGAAGATCCGCCCGGCTTTCGGGAGCGATTTTACCGGCGCCGTAGAGGTCGAGGAGTTTCGGCGCGGCGTCGGCGATCTTGGCGGAGGAGAGGGCGAAGGAGAGATGGCGGGGATCATTACCGAAGGTGACCTTGCTCGCGAGGAAGGCGGGATACCAGTACGGCTTCAGCACCAGGGTCGACTTCCGGAGTTCGAAATCGAGCACCGGATCGGTCGGATGATCGAGCGCCTGGAGCGCGGCCTCCAGCGATCCGGCCTGGGGAATCCGCTCGGCCGCGATCACCGCCTCCTGGCGGACGCGAAGGTTGGCGTCCGCCGCCTGGATTCCGACCAGGCGGACGGGATCGTCCAGGCGGTCCTGCCAGGCGCCCAGGACCGCGGTCGCGGCCGCCCGGATGCGGGGCTCCTTCGCGCGAAGAAGCCTGGCGAGAAGGACCGGCTCGACCTGATCGATGGTTTGGAACACCCAGAGCGCCTCGAGCAGATGGTGCTCCCCTTCGGGGTCCCCCGGCTCGATCGAAGGGATCCAGGCCCGGAGCGCCGCGGCGACCTCCTTGGGATCCCGTTCGTGAAGCACGCGCCGGGCTTGGGTGCGCGTCCACTGCTCGGCATCCTTCAGGCGGTCCAGGAGCTCCGGGGTCTTGAGATCGGGAAGATTGACGCGGGGGACCAGGGGTCGCCCCTTGCAGGTGATCCTCCAGATCCTCCCGTGCTCATGGTCGCGCCGGGGATCCCGAAAATTGACCTGATTATGTTGGATGATCAGGTTGTACCAGTCGCACACGTAGATCGCGCCGTCGGGGCCCATCTTGATGTCGATGGGGCGGAACTTCGCATGACGCGAGACGACCAGAGGCGGGAGCGGCTGGGCCGACAGATGCTCCCCGTCGTCCTTCAGCAGCGCTCGATGGACCTTCTGAGAATGGAATCCCCCTGAAATCAGGTTGTCCTGCCAGTCCGCCGGAAAGTGACGACCGCTGACGAGATCCACGCCCGAGTGGCGTTCGCCTCCGAGGCGCGTCAGCTTGATGGGTGGAATGACCTCGGGCCCCGTCTGGTCGTTGAGCGGACTATCCGCGAGGCCCACATTGATGTCCGAGACCCAGGCGCTGGCGAAAATCGAGCGGCCCCAGCGGTCCCAGAGGTGGCCCCAGGTGTTGTTTCCCTGCAAGGTCCGGTCGTAGATCTCCAGATCCAGCGATTCGGTCCGAAGCTGCCAGACCCCGCCTCCACCCAGATGCCGGAGCCCCCGGGGAGTCTCGACGTTGCTCGTCAGGAACAGGCCCTGATGAAAGTAGAGGCAGCCGTCCGGACCCCACTGGAAAGTATTGAGGGTGTGGTGGGTATCCTGGGTGCCGAACCCGGTGAGCAGCACCCGGCGCTCGTTCGCGGTGCCCGTTCCCCGGGTATCCTTGTAGTGAGACAGAGTCTCGCCTTCACCGATGTAGGCTCCCCCGTCGCCGGGGA
>Ga0070731_10001177_pt1 | contig 28344 bp, 26 predicted proteins | sample Coa_R1_2_FD_66448 | JGI IMG/M metagenome (GOLD analysis project Ga0070731, IMG submission 66448) | Surface soil microbial communities from Centralia Pennsylvania, which are recovering from an underground coalmine fire - Coalmine... | ecosystem: Environmental > Terrestrial > Soil > Unclassified ... | reverse complement strand
CCATGAGCAACGTCAGGGCCGTCAATATGCAGAAAACGGGCTGCTTAGGTCTCTTCGCGAGTCCGCCCTTGATACATACATGTGGGAACATCTGTTTATGCCGGGTCAACCTGCTGTGCCGGCTGTGCACAACCTATTCACCCTCAATCAAACGGTAGGTTGCCATCGGGAATATGGTCAATACTCACAAAGGTTGGGTATAGTGATAAGACATTGCTTAATAGTTACGGTTGCCGATAGTTAGCTGCCCGCTGAGCATCACAAGGATAATGGACCTGCGGTCAAGAACTGACCGTCTGGCCCTCTCGGGGATCAATTTGGCACAGGGTGATTCTGCGGCTGCTATCGCAGGCAAACGGAACCTGTGCCGGGGCGTGGTGCCACCTGATCGTGGGCTAACCCCAAATTGAGAAACCTAACCAGCGACTCGCCGTACAAAGATCCCACCCGCCGCGAAAACGTGCCGCGCGCCAATGGATGCAGCGCTCTCCTTGACTAGAATTGAAGTACACCACCTACAGTGAATTAACTAAACGACTGATTCGACACACGCAGTGTCCAGTTGGAATTACTGATACGTCATTACATTAAATAAACACACGACAGCAGCACTTCCGGTGGCGCTGGTCAGGACCACCTGCGTGCGCGTCGCATTGGTCGTGGCGATGCTGGCATCGTCCACTTCTGAAGTCCATCCAAACTAAGGAGGCACAAGTGGAGGAGCAGAAGACTGAGCCGAATTCCGGCCTGGGCAAAGCCATCTCCTGCTTGCAGAGGGTCAGCCTGGCGGTTGCACCCGCCGGCAATGCGACAATCGGACGAGTGGACCGACAAGCATTGCTGGCAGTCGCGCGCGGCGACGCGGCCGCCGACCGGCTAATCCGTGGCGCGCGCGTAGTCAATGTCTACTCCGGCGAGATCCTGGATGTAAACGTAGCGCTCGCGGGCGGCCGCATCGCCTATGTAGGTCCGCGCCGGCCTGCCGCCCGCGAGGTCCTGGATGCCGCGGGCCTTTATCTCGCGCCGGGCTGGATCGAGCCGCATGGACACCCGTGGCTGCTCTACAACCCGGTAAGCATGATCGAGGGCATCCTTCCCGGCGGTACCACGCTGGTCTTCAACGACGACCTGTTCTTCTACCTGCAGGCCGGCCCGCACGGCTTCCTGGCCCTCCTCGACGCCCTTCAGGGATTGCCCGTGCGTTACCGGTGGCTGATCCGGCTGCTCTCGCAATCGCAGTGGGACGGAGAGGCGGCGGCCTTCGATCCCGGCAAGCTGCGGCCGCTGCTGGCTCGCCCGGAGGTGGCCGGCACGGCTGAACTCACCCGCTGGCCGGAAGTGACGCGCGGCAATCCCTGTGTGCTGGATGGCATCGCGCACGCGCGCGCGCTGGGCAAGCGGGCCGACGGCCACACGGCGGGCGCCTCTTACGAAAAATTGAACGCGGTGGCTGCCGCGGGCATCAGTGCATGCCACGAATCCATCACGCGGCAGGAAGTGATGGACCGCCTGCGCCTGGGCCTCTGGACCATGCTGCGCCATAGCTCCCTGCGTCCCGACATGCCGGAGTTAGCCTGCGCTATTACCGAATTGGGCGCCGCCACGGGGCGGCTCATGCTGACCGTGGATGGTCCGGCCCCCGGCTTCATCGCGCATGCCGGATTCATCGATGAAGCGCTCCGCCGGATCGTGGCGGCCGGGGTCCCGCCCGTGACCGCCATCCAGATGGCCACCATCAATCCCGCGACCTACTACCACTTGGATGAAGAAGTCGGCGGCATAGCCCCGGGACGCGCGGCCGATCTGGTGCTGCTGCCGGATCTCTCATCGTTCCGGCCCGTCCGGGTCATCGCCAATGGCGTGGATGTGTTCCATGAGGGCCGCTTGTCGATTGATCTGCCGGCACTCGACTGGGATGCCTTGGGTATGCGCCCGCAATTTAGCGCCGGCTCATTCCCATGGTGGGAGGCGCGGGGCGATCTGCCGGTGATCGATTTCAGGAGCAATGTCATCACGCGCGCCGGCGGCTTCCAGGCATGGCGGGACGGCGCCGTACCCGAAGGGCTGGTGCTGGCCGTGTTGGTGGATCGCGGAGGCCGGTGGGCCGCGCGATGTTGGCTGCACGGCTTCGCCCCGGCATTGGAAGCTCTCGCCACCACTTACAACACCACGACGCACGTATTGGCGATCGGCCGGCGCATCGAATCCATGCGCCGCGCCGTGGAGTGTGTAACCAGCCTGGGCGGCGGCATGGTCTCGAGCGATGGATGGCAATTCCCCCTGCCGATCGCCGGGATGATGTCAACGGCGCCGTTCGCGGAAACCGTGCGGGCGCACGATGAGCTCGATCGGCGCGTACGCGCTGCCGGTTTTGCATTCGGCGACATCCTCTATGCGCTGCTTTTTCTCACGTGCGATTTCCTGCCCGGCTGGCGCTTGACCGCGCGCGGCGTCATAGATGTAAAGACCGGAGAGATCATCGCGCCTCCCCTGGCCGCCGCGTAGGGAACTTGCGGCAAGCGGGCGAACGGTGATAATCTCTTGCCCGTGCGCCGGCTCTTACCTATTGCAATCGCGTTCCTGCTGAGCGCGTCAATACCCTTGGCGGCGCAATCTTCCATACTGGCCCGTCCGCCGCTGAGGCGTGTCGTTACGCCCGACAATTCCGCGCCGGCCGGATACACTCCGATCAGACTCAAAGTCGCGTACGGTTTTCGGCAAATCCGGGAGGAAGGCAGAGGCCAGACCGTCGCCGTGGTGGATGCCTTCGACGATCCAAGCGCCGAAGCCGATCTGGCGGTTTTCAGCAGCCAGTTCTCATTGCCGCCCTGCACCACTTCCAATGGATGTTTCAAGCTGATCTACGCCGCCGGCGCGCAGCCGCCGCCGGACGCCAGCGGTTGGTCCGACGAAATAGCCATCGATACGCAGTGGGCCCACGCCATCGCTCCGGGCGCCAACATTATGCTGGTGGAAGCCGCCAGCAACAGTTTCGGCGACCTGTTCGCCGCGGTGGATGTGGCCGTTCGGAACGGCGCCAGCGTAGTTTCGATGAGTTGGGGCGGCACTGAGACGGTAGCCGAGGCCCTATGGGATAGCCACTTCCAGGCTTCCGGTGTCACCTTCGTGGCGTCTTCCGGCGATCTGGGGCACGGCCCGCAGTATCCGGCCGCATCGCCTTATGTGGTAGCCGTAGGTGGCACCACCCTGAAACTCAACACCGACGCGGGCTGGATGAGCGAAGTCGCCTGGCGCAGTTCGGGCGGCGGATCCAGCGCATTCGAACTCGAACCGCCATATCAGGCGGCGGTGCAGAAATCCGGCTACCGCGGGATTCCAGACGTGGCCTATGATGCCGATCCCCAGACTGGAATTCCCGCCTACAGCAGCCACGTCTGCAGCTTCTCCTGTTACACCGGCTGGCAGCAATGGGGCGGCACCTCTATCGGCGCTCCACAATGGGCGGCGCTGTTTGCCATCGCCAATTCCGAGCGTGTGGCCTTGGGAAAGAGCACGCTGACTCAGCCGCAAACCCTTCTCTATCCCGAGGCGGAAGCCAACTACCATGACATCGTTTCCGGCATGAACGGCTCCTGCCGGTTCGAATGCCGTGCCGCTCCCGGCTATGACTTCGTGACCGGAGTGGGCTCGCCCAAGGCCGATCTGCTGCTGCCTAAGTTGTTCGCCGCGCCGTAGCCTTAACGAGTCGCCGGGGCCCGTGGGCCGCGATGCGGGCCGTGCGGCTTCGCACCGGCATGGGAGGCTCTGGCGGCCACCTCGATTCCATTCGCAGAGGCCCCCGCGCGGCGTCATCGATGTAAAGACCGAAGAGATCATCGCGCCCCGTATCGGCCATTTGAAACCATACTGTAACAGTCGTCCGCTGACTCCTGGTGTACTGTGGATATTTGCGCATCCTACCAGCACGGCGGGGCATCGCTGCGCGAGTTCCTCCAGGCACAGCAGGATTACAGCAGTATACGGGTAAACTATTTGAATCTGATCGGCTCCCATTTGACCAGCGCCGCCCAAACGAGTCTTTCGGTAGGACGCGAGGTAATCCAATGAAGCTTTCCAGGTTGACGATCGTGATTTTTGGCTGGCTGCTAGCCTGCGGCTGCAAAGCCCCGGAAAGCGACCAGAAAGCGGAAGCTCCGCCGCCGCTAAAGCTGCAGCGCGTGGAAGACCGCAATGTGTTCGAAGTGGATCATCCCGAGCGGTTCCCATTAGCCACGTCGGTGCCTCATACCGCCAGATCGGAACTGAGGGTGACCGGAACCGTCAATCCGGACGTATCCAGGAACGTCCCCGTCATTTCACTGGCCTCCGGCCGGGTGGTGGAAATTGACGCCCGCCTTGGCGATTCCGTCACCAAGGGCCAACTCCTTATGAAGGTACAAAGCGCCGACATCTCGGGAGCCTATGCGGACTATCAGCAGGCGGTTGCCGATGAAGGACTGGCGCGCAAGCAATTCGAGCGGTCCAAACTCCTGTACGAAAGAGGCGCCATCGCCCAGCGGGACCTGGAGATTGCGGAGTCCGCCGAAACCAAAGCCACGGTCACCATCAAGACTACTCTCGAACATCTCCGCGTGCTCGGGGTAGATCCGGATCATCCTTCCCCGATCGTCGAAATCAGGGCGCCCGTCTCCGGCGTGATCAGCGACCAGCAGATCACCAATGCCGCGGGCGTCCAGGGGTTGGCCTCACCCAGCCCATTTACTATCTCCGATCTCACGCGTGTGTGGATTGTGTGCGACGTATTTGAAAACGACCTCGGCAATGTGCGTCTCGGAGAGCACGCGGATATCCGGTTGACCGCCTATCCGAATCGCGTGATCAGCGGCGCCGTGAGCAATATCGGTCCGGTTCTCGATCCGAATATCCGGACCGCCAAGGTGCGTATCGAAGTGGAAAATCCCGGACTGATGCGTCCGGGAATGTTCGTCACCGCCACGTTCCACGGTCCGTCCCAAGTGGCGCGGGCTGCCGTGCCGGCGCCCGCGATTCTGCACCTGCACGATCGCGATTGGGTCTACGAGCCCGCGAATGACAAGCGGTTCCGGCGCGTCGAAGTTGTCGGCGGGGATATGCTTCCGGGCAATATGCAGGAAGTGGTCTCAGGCCTCGCGCCCGGTCGGCAAGTGGTGGCGAATGCTCTCGAATTCCAGAACATGGTGCAGCAGTAATGATCCGCTCGATCGTTGACAGGGCGTTGAACAACCGCTTTATCGTGCTGGCTCTCGCGGTTATGCTTTTAGCCGCGGGCCTGGTGGCTTTCAAGGTTCTTCCCGTGGAAGCTTATCCCGATGTAGCCAACACGTGGGTCCAGGTGATTACCCAATGGCCGGGCCGTGCGGCGGAGGAAGTCGAGCAACAAATCACCGTGCCCATCGAAATTCAGGTGAACGGCCTGCCGCACCTTCTCCATGTGCGGTCGGCGTCGCTGGCGGGGCTATCCGTCGTCAACCTGATCTTCGACGACAATTCCGACAACGATTGGGACCGCCAAAAGGTGCTCGAACGCCTGGCAGCGGTCACTCTGCCCCCCAACGTAGCCGCGCAGATTGGTCCCGATTTCAGCCCGATCGGGTCGATCTACTGGTATACCATCGAGTCCACCAATCCGGCATACGACGTCATGGAGTTGAAGTCGCTGCAGGACTGGGTGGTATCCAAGTACATCCGGTCCGCGCCCGATGTGGTCGACGATTCGTCCTTTGGAGGCATTACCCGCGAGTACCAGGTTCGTGTGGACCCCGACAAGCTCATTTCATACGGACTGAGCCTGGCAGAGATTGAGCAGCAACTCTCCAATGCCAATGCGAACGCCGGCGGGAGCTTCATCGAGCAGGGCGCGCAGCAGGTGAATGTCCGGGCGCTGGGGCTCGTCACCAACGTGAAGGACATCGAAAAGACGGTTCTGAAAACCCAGAACGGCACCGCGGTCCGCGTCAAAGATATTGCGGTGGTTACACAGGGACCTAAAATCCGCTTGGGCCAAATCGGAAAAGCCATCCACCGGAAAGACGGAGTAGTCATCGACGATAACGACGTGGTGGAGGGCATCGTATTCATGCGCAAGAGTGCGGATACGGCGTCCACGCTGGATGGCATTCATGAAATGGTGCGGCGTCTCAACGATCACATCCTGCCTCCGGGCGTAAAGATCGTACCTTACCTGGATCGCGACGACCTGGTGCACTACACCACGCACACAGTGCTGCACAACCTGACGGAAGGCATGATCCTGGTGGTGATTGTGCTCTTTCTTTTCCTGGGTAATGTCCGAGGCGCTCTTATTGTGGCCATAACCATTCCCTTCGCCTTACTCTTCGCTTCTATTTGCCTGGATCTGCGGCATATCTCGGCCAACCTGCTTTCGCTGGGAGCGCTGGATTTCGGCATGGTCGTGGACGGCGCGGTGGTCATGGTGGAAAACATCGTGCGCCACATGAACCGCAGGGGTGATCCGCGGACATCCATGGAAAAGATCCGTGCCGCCGCGCATGAAGTGCAGCGGCCGGTCTTCTATGCCATCGGCATCATCATCACCGCCTATCTCCCCATCTTCACGCTGCAGCGGGTCGAAGGAAAGCTGTTCCGGCCGATGGCCTTGACGGTGGCCTTCGCCTTACTTGGCGCGCTGATCTTCTCCATGCTGGTCGCGCCCGCCTTGGCGAGCTTCTTTTTTCGGAAGAACGCCCATCAATGGCGTAATCCGGTGATGGAATTCATCACCTCCCGGTACAGAACCTCGGTCGCCTGGTCGGTACGGACCCGCTGGCTGACGGTGGGAGTAGCACTAACTTCACTCGCGGCCGCCATTTATCTGGCGTTCAGCGGAGTGATTGGGTCGGAATTTCTGCCGCACCTTGACGAAGGCGCCATCTGGGTGCGCGGCACGCTGGCCCCCAGCACCGGTCCGACCGAAGGCACGCAGGTTATCGATCGGGCTCGTCGGGTGTTATGTTCCTTTCCCGAAGTCCCGCGAGTGGTCACCCAGGTGGGCCGCCCGGACGACGGCACCGACACCACCGGCTTCTTCAACACCGAGTACTTCGTGGACCTTCTGCCCAAGGAGGAATGGCGGCCGGTCTTTCATCAGGATAAAGAGCGGTTGATCGCCGCCATGGACCGCGAACTCGAGAAGATTCCCGGCGCCACTTGGGGATTCTCACAACCCATTTCCGACAATCTGGAGGAAGCCGTCAGCGGGGTAAAGGGCGCCCTCGCGGTCAAGATCTACGGGGACGATCTCAAAACGCTGGAGGCCAAGGGTGACGAAGTTGTAGATGTCCTGCGGGGTATCCGCGGAGTGGAGGATCTGGGCCTGTTCCGAGTCCTCGGCCAGCCTAATCTGGACTTCGCCGTGGACCGCGATCAGGCGGCCCGGTACGGACTGAACGTATCGGACGTGCAGGATGCCATACAGACAGCCGTCGGTGGAAATGCCCTCAACCAGGTGCTGATCGGCGAACAACGATACGATCTGGTCCTGCGGTATCTGCCGGAGTATCGCGGCACCCGGGAAGCCATCGAGAAAATCCGGTTGTTAGCGCCGTCCGGCGAGCGTGTTTCGCTGGCGCAGTTGACCAATGCGAAAGTATCGGATGGCGGTTCGGAGATCTACCGCGAAGCAAATTCCCGGTACATCGCAGTCAAGTACAGCGTGCGCGGCCGTGACTTGGGCAGCACAGTGGAAGAAGCCATCAGGAAAGTGAGTGCCGCTGTAAAGCTTCCCAAGGGATACACTATCGACTGGGCCGGCGAGTACGAGAGTCAGAAGCGGTCGGAGCGGCGGTTGCTGATTGTCCTGCCGGTCACCATCGTTCTGATCTTCGCCATCCTCTACACCATGTTCCAATCCGTGAAGTGGGCGCTGCTGATCCTCACCAACGTCGCCATGGCCCGCGTGGGGGGGTTGCTCGCGCTGCTCATCACCCACACCAACTTCAGCGTCTCGTCGGGAGTGGGTTTCCTGGCGCTCTTCGGCGTGTCGGTGCAGACCGGCGTGATCATGCTGGAATATATCAATCAACTTCGCTCCCGTGGATATACCATCCAGGAAGCTGCCGTGGAAGGCGCGGTCTTGCGTTTTCGACCGATTGTCATGACCATGCTGGTTGCCACTTTAGGGCTGCTGCCCGCCGCGCTCTCACATGGTATCGGATCGGATTCCCAGCGTCCTTTTGCGATCGTCATTGTCGGAGGTCTGATTTCCGACCTGGTCTTGAGTATCTTCCTGCTGCCAACTCTGTATGCCTGGTTCGCTCACAGCGGCGACCGGCTGCCAGTGGCCGAGACTGAAGAAGCCGTATAAAGGAAGCTCCGCGAGATGAAAAAAGCAGACGTTTGCGCTCTCATCAAAGAAATAGCTATAATTCCCGCCATTCGCGTGTCTTCCGGCGCGGACGCGCATTTCGCGGCGGAGGCGGTCACCCGTGGCGGAATACCCATCGTGGAAATCACCATGACCGTACCCGGAGCGGTGGACCTGATCTCCCACCTCGCCAGGCACGACCCGAATACCATAGTGGGCGCCGGCACCGTCCTCGACACCGCCACGGCACGCCGGTGTTTGGACGCCGGCGCCAGCTTCTTGACCGCGCCCGAATTCTACCTTGACGTCCTGCAATTCGCCGTGAAGGAAAACGTGGCGGTCTTGCCGGGCGCGCTGACGCCCACCGAGGTGGCCGCGGCGTGGAGGGCCGGCGCGGACTTCGTGAAGGTATTTCCCTGCGCGCAGGTGGGCGGCTGCGGCTATATCAAGGCTTTGCACACCGCGCTGCCGCAAATTCCGTTGATTGCCGCGGGCGGCGTGAATCAGCAGACGGCGGCCCAATTCATCGTATCCGGGGCCACCGCCATCGGCATCGGCTCGGAATTGATCCCGACCGAGGCAATTGTGCGGCGCCAACCGGAGCGAATCCGGGAGTTGGCGCACCGTTTTGCGGGATTTGTGAAGGTTGCGCGCGCGCGGGTCGAAGAAATCAAGCGCAGCGCGGTCGTTCAGCCTTACGAAGGCGATGAAAAATGTGAGGTATAGCTGGGGTTTTCCGGTCTGGGGGGACGTACGGTACTGGTGATCCTTGGCTTGGGTGGGTCGGCGATGGTATCCTGAGCCGGTTTCAAGGAGGAGCGACTCCAGTGCGCTACTTGATTTTTATGCAATCCGCCTGCCTGGCGATACTGGCGGCCGCGGCGCTTCCGCTACTCGCGCAAAACGGCGGCACGGCGTCCGACACCTGGGCCCACCCGCCGTACGTGATCGTGCCTTCAGCCGATCTCACCACTGTCGGCGGTTACACGCCGAGCCAGATTCGTACGGCCTACGGGCTTGCCGGCATCGGCAACCACGGCGCCGGCCAGACCATCGCGCTGATTGATGCTTACGACAATCCCCATGCCGAATCCGATCTGGGCGTATTCACCGCGCAGTTCGGCCTGCCTCCCTGTACCACCGCCAACAGCTGCTTCCAGAAGATCTACGCCACGGGCGTCACACCGCCTGTAAGCACCGGCTGGGCGGTCGAAAGTTCCCTGGATATCGAATGGTCGCATGCCATGGCTCCGCAGGCCAAAATTATTCTTGTGGAGGCCGCCACCGCCAAGAATGCGGACTTGTGGCAGGCGGTGGATGTCGCCGTGGCGCAAGGCGCCACCGTGGTCTCCATGAGCTTCGGCAGCCGCGAGTACGCCAGTGAGGTGAACGCCGACACGCACTTTAACGTGACGGCAGTGACCTTCTGCGCGTCGACCGGCGACAGCGGCCACGGCGCGCAATACCCGGCGGCTTCTCCTTTTGTGGTCGCGGTGGGCGGGACCACTCTGCACACCCAGACGAACGGAACGTGGGCGGGCGAGACCGCCTGGGCCGGCAGCGGTGGCGGGACCAGCCAGGTGGAGGCGGAGCCATCCTACCAGTCCGGTGTGCAAACCACCGGCAAGCGCGGCGCGCCGGACGTGGCGTGGGATGCCGATCCCTCGAGCGGCGTGGCTGTCTATTCTCAGACTGGGTTGGGTGGATGGTCGGTGGTCGGCGGCACCAGCGTGGGTTCGCCGTCGTGGGCGGGTCTGTTCGCGGTCGTGAATTCCAGCCGCGTCGCCCTAAGGAAAAGCACCCTGACGCAGCCGCAGTTCCTGCTGTATCCCAACGCCGAAGCCGATTACCACGACATCACCAGTGGCACAAACGGCTCCTGCGGCGCGCCGTGCACCGCCGGCGTCGGATATGATTTCGTGACCGGAGTCGGCTCGCCGAGAGCCCGGCTGCTGGTCCCCGCACTGGTGGCAGCGCCCTAGGACTCGCCGCCCGGCCAGGCCTTTAGAAACCGTGCCAGGCGTTCCATGGCCGGCTCCAGAATCTCGCGCTCCGCCGCATAGCAGATACGCACCGACCCCTCGCCGCCGGCCCCGAATGCCACCCCCGGCGCCAGCCCCACCCGGCATTGCTCCAGCAGGCTCCGGCAGAAACCGAACGAATCGGTCAGGCCTTCGACTTTGGGGAAAAGATAGAACGCGCCGTCCGGCTTAGGGACTGTCACGCCCGGCATGCCGTTCAACACGTCGAAACAAAGATCCCGATTCTGCTTGAGGCGCGCGAGCATGCCCGCCAGCTCCGCTTCGCCCTTTTCCAAGGCCGCCTCGCCGGCCTTTTGCGCGAAGCTGGGTGCGTGCGAAACCACGAATTCATTCAACTGCGTCGCCTTTTGAGCGAGGTCGGCGCGCGCCACCAGCCAGCCCACGCGCCAGCCGGTCATGCAGTAAGTCTTCGAGAACGACTGCACCACCATAACGGCATCGTCGCGCGAGGCTTTGCGCAGGATGGACGGCGCCGGTGTCCCCAGCGGACCGCCCGCATAATACAGCCGGTCGTAAACCTCGTCGGCCATCAACCACAGTTCGTGGCGCCGGCAGAAATCCAGCAGGCGCTGCTGATCGTCGTCGGTAGCTACCCAGCCCAGCGGATTCGAGGGCGAGGTGTAGAGCAGCAGCCGGGTGCGCGGCGTGAGGGCGGCCTCCAGCGCGTCGAAGTCGATGCCGTAGCGATCGCCGCGCAGGGGCTGCGGGATCTGGCGCGCCACGGCGTTGGCCATCGCCACGTTGGACGAGCCGTTGGGCCATGCGGGCGTGAATACCAGCGCCTCGTCGCCCGGATCGAGCACCGTGCGGATGGCCAGATTCAGCGCCTGCACACCGGACGCCGTCACCACGATCTCGGTGCCGGGGTCCAGCTCCACGCCATGCACTTCGCTATACTTCCGGGCAATTGCGCGCCGCAGAGAAGGCAAGCCGGCATTTTCCGTATAGAACGTGAAGCCGGCCGCCATGGCGTCCGTGGCGGCTTGCTTGATGTAGTCCGGCGTGGGCAGGTTCGATTCGCCGAAATACAGGCGCAATACGCCTTCCATGGACATGGCGATTTCGGCCAGTTCGCGGATACGCGAGTGCGGCACGTTGCCGGCTGAGCGTGCGATGGCGGGCATGTGGAAGGCGCGCGTTCGTGTGGCGGACAAGCCCGGAAACCCTACAGGGTCTTCAGGTAAGCGATCAGATCGTTCTTCTCGTCGTCGCTCAGCATCTCTTTGTAGGCGGGCATTCCGTTGCCGCCCTCGTCCACCTGGCTGCGCACGTTCTCTTCGGTGGGTTTCTTGCCGTTATTCAGCTTGTCTTTGGTGAACAGGCCCTTCAGCCCCGGCCCCATCTTTTTTTCGTTGCTATCGGCGTTGTGACACGGGGTGCACTGTTGGAAGACTTCTTTGCCTTTGTCGGCGTCTCCTTTCTTGGGCGCCGCCAGAACGGCGGATGAGGCGATGGCGAAGGCCAGACAAGAAACGCAGACTTTGGATCGAAACATAGATTGTGCTCCAGGCGGTGAAACATCCAGTCTACAATTTTTTGCCTGGCGCGCGCCATCCTCACCTCGCCGTGGCCGTCTACAGCGGATTCGAGAGCAGATTCAACGTGTTCCGGCTGTCGTCGACGAAGTACAGTCCCTGGTCGCTGGTCGCCAGCCCGAACAGAGCCCCGGCTCCTGGAGGACTTCCGGCGGCGTTCACGAATCCCACCGACTTGAGCTGGCCGCTGGACGTGAATACAATCAGTTTTCCGTTGTTGCCGTTTACGGTGATTACATCGCCGTTCTTGGAGCGTACCGTGAGGCCCAGCGGATCGTTCAGGTTGGAATCGTTGGAGAACAGGGTTCCCGTTCCGGCGCTCGATCCCCGGTTAGCCGCGTTCCCAATGGACATGATCCGATTGTTCAGGCTGTCGGCCACGTACAGAGTGCCGGCCGCGCTTAAGGCCACACCTGTGGGACCGATCACCAGCGCCGCCGGATCCGTGCGTTCGGCGAATCCCGAACCGATTACTGTCATGGACTGCACTGACGGCATCGCGGTGGTCGTCTGTGTGGTATCGATCCGGATCACCGTACCCTGGTCGACCACTTGCCCGCCGGCGGCCACCGTACCATTGAGAACGTTAGTTACAAATAAACTCGCGGTGGATTCCTGGTCCAAAGCAGTCATATCCCACGGGCCGTTAATCAGCGCGTTAACAATTGTTTCTACGACCACGCCCTGGTTGTTCAAAACCAGCAAACAGCCTGCCTGCGCTGTGGCCGCCGTGCCATCGGTGGTGGGTAAGCTGCCCACGATCACCCATCCGGTGCGTAGCACCGCCAATGCCGTAGTAAGTCCTACGCCTCCGGGACACTGGCCCGGCAGGCTACTCACATCCACCCACGCGAACAGGCTGGTGGTTCCGTTTGGCGCCACATCCACGATAGTTGTGCCCGTGCCCTGCAGGTTCGCGCTGCTGTTGAAATTGCTGATCAGGACATGGCCCTGGACCAGTTTGCCGCTGCTGTGTTGCACCACTGCCACTCCGTACGGATTCACGTCTCCATTCGCCGGGACGGTGGAAGCTACCTTCACCACCACATAGGTACTCGCGTACAGAAGAGCGCTTGCGGCAAGTAGCGCCAAAATCAATCCTAATGTCAGTCTTTGTGTATGTATCCGCATTTTACTTAGTCTCCTCCTTACTATCTGGCCTCACCTTGCGACTAGTTACTTTTCTAATTTAGGCTCCCGGCTAGGCCGAAACAAGCGCGGGACAGTATGCTACATGTAAATTCAGCCGGATCGCGCGGATGCTCACTGAGAAAGCGCACTTTCGCGCGGGTTCCTGTAACGGATGTTACTGGTCGTGTTTCGCCGCGTCATCCGCGCGGCCGGATTTGCCGCCGCCGTGAACGGGCGCACGTCCCAGGCAGCGTCCCCTCGCCAACCGGCTGCCTACGCTATGATGTAGAGATCCTATGATCCAAGACGGCATTCCCGAAGGCCTCACTTTCGATGACGTCCTGCTCGAGCCGGCGCGCAGCGGCGTATTGCCCGCCGATGCCGATACGCGCACCTCGCTGACCCGCCAGATCGCCCTCAACATTCCCATTGTCAGCGCAGCCATGGACACGGTCACGGAGTCGCACCTGGCCATTGCGCTCGCCCAGCAGGGCGGCATCGGCATCATTCACCGCAACATGTCCATCGAACGGCAGGCGGAAGAGGTGGACCGTGTCAAGCGCAGTGAAAGCGGCATGATCGTGGACCCCATCACCATCGGCCCGGACAGCAGAATCTCCGACGCCCGCGAGGTGATGAGCCGCTACCGCATCTCGGGCGTGCCGGTCACGGAAGGCACCCGCCTGGTGGGCATTCTGACCAATCGCGATCTGCGCTTCGAAACCCGCTCCGACCTGCCCATCCGGGATGTGATGACCAAGGAAAACCTCATCACCGTGCCGGTGGGCACTACGCTCGAGGAAGCCGAGGCCATCCTGCACCAGCACCGCGTCGAAAAGCTGTTGGTGGTGGACGATCAATACAATCTGAAGGGCCTCATCACGGTTAAGGACATCCAGAAGAAGTTGAAGTATCCGTCGGCCGCCAAGGACCCCCAAGGCCGCCTGCGCGTGGGCGCGGCCATTGGAGCTACCAACGATTTCCTCGAGCGGGCCCAGGAATTGGTAGCCCGCAAAGTGGATGTGCTGGCCATCGACACGGCTCACGGCCATACCGAGCGGGTCATGGCAGCCGTGAAAGCGGTCAAACGGGCGCTGCCCGATGTGCAGCTCATCACCGGCAACGTGGCCACCTATCAAGGCGCCTGCGAACTGATTTCGCTGGGCGTGGATGGGATCAAAGTGGGCATCGGTCCGGGATCCATTTGCACCACGCGCGTGATCTCGGGCGCCGGCGTGCCGCAGTTTACGGCCATCGCGGAGTGCGCGCGCGCCACCCATCAGGCGGGCGTCCCCCTGATCGCCGACGGCGGCATCAAGTTTTCGGGCGACATCACCAAGGCCATCGCGGCGGGCGCCGATGCCGTTATGATCGGCAGCCTGCTGGCCGGGACCGACGAGAGCCCCGGCGAAACCGTGCTGTTCCAGGGCCGCACGTTCAAGACGTACCGCGGCATGGGTTCGTTGGGCGCCATGCAGGGCAATGCCGACCGCTACGCGCAGGATCCCAACGCCAAGCTGGTGCCGGAAGGCATCGAGGGGCGTGTGGCCGCCAAGGGACCGCTGGCCGAGCTGGTCTATCAACTCGTGGGCGGCCTGAAATCCGGCATGGGTTACTGCGGCGCGCCGGATATCCGCGCTCTGCACGAGACTGCCCGCTTCCTGCGCGTTTCACCGGCAGGCTTGCGCGAGAGCCACGTGCATGACGTGGTCATCACCAAGGAAGCACCCAATTACCGGGTCGAGTAACATTCGTGCAACGCCGGAAATTCTTTCGTTCGCTGGCGGCCGCTTCGGCGGCCGGCGCCATGTCTGCCTCCCGCGCCACTGCAGCGATTCCCAAGACGAAGATTACCCGAGTGGTCGTCTACTCGCCGCCCAATCCCAATCCGCTGTTCAACCAAAGTGACCTCGTGGTGGCTGTTCACACCGACGCCGGGATTACGGGCATCGGCGAGGGCGGTTCCAAGGAAATGCTGGAACAGTGCGCCGGCCGCCTGATCGGCCAGGACCCGCGGCACATCGAACGCCTCTGGCAGGACATGTCGCGCGCCTTCTTCTATCCGCCCGGCCGCGAGAAGGAGCACGCCATCGGTGCGCTCGACCTGGCGCTGTGGGATATCAAGGGCAAAACGCTGGGTGTCCCAGTGCATGCTCTGCTGGGCGGCATGACGCGCAATTATTGCGAGTGCTACAACACTGCCGGGATCATTCCGGGCATCCAGGCGGGTACCGGCATTAAGGAGCGCGCGCAGCTCACTATCGCCGCCGGCTACCGCGCTTTTCGCATGGGTGCCGCCGACGCCCCCGCCAATACCACCTACAATACCCGCGAGCGCCTCAACCAGCTCTACGAAGACTGCCTGCAGGCCCGCGAAGGCGTCGGCAAGAACGGCGACTGGTGCGTCGATTTCCACCAGCGCTTCGATCTCGACGAGGCCGTGCGCGGATGCAGCCTCATCGAACCGCTGGCGCCGTTCTTCGTGGAGGACCCCGTGCGCACCGAGGCTTTTCAGGAGGACCTGCCCATTCTCCGGCGTATGGCCAAGGTGCCCATCGCGGCCGGCGAAGAGTGGGGCAATCGCTGGGACTTCAACAAGCTGGTGGAGAACCACGACATCGACTTCGTGCGTGCCACCCTGCCCAATGTCGGCGGCATCACCGAGATGATGAAAATCGCCGCCATCTGCGAAACGCACTTCGTGGGCATCGTTCCCCACTTCACCGGACCCATTGCCACCGCGGCCCTGGTGCACTCGCTCGGCACATTCTCCGGACCCGTGCTGATGGAGTACAACTTCCAGGGGCGCACGTTGCCCCACCTGCCCGTATGTCTGGATTTCGCCAACGGCAAGCTGCATCCGAATGACCGGCCGGGCCTGGGCGTCGAAGTGGACTTCAAGCCGCTCCGGCAGATCGCCGAGATCACCGAGCGCGTCACCAACCGCGCCCAGACCTACTTCCGGCCCGATGGGTCCATTACCAACTGGTGAACGTCCTAAAGCCTCAAAAGCACGATGGTTTCCAGATGGTAGGTTTGCGGGAACAGATCCACCAGCGTCAGCCGCTCGATGGTATAGCCTGCCTGGGTCAGCCATCCGAGGTCGCGCGCCAGCGTGGCTGGATCGCAGGAGACCATAGCCAGGCGCGGCGGGCGCAATGCCGCCAGGCGCTCGGCCATGCGCCGGCCGATCCCGGCGCGCGGCGGATCCAGCAGTGCAAAGTCCGGCGGGTCCTGCTCAGGCGCCTGCTCCAGCCAGGCCTCCGCCGTCGCCTGCTCCGCCCGTACATTCAGACCGGCGCGCTCGGCATTGTGCCGTAAATCCGCTGCCGCCCGCGCGCCCGATTCGACCGCCGTCACCGAAGCGCATCGGCTTGCCAGTGGCAGCGAGAACAGGCCCACGCCCGCGTAAAGATCGAGCGCCGTGCGGCCTTCCGCGCCCTCCAGCGCCGCCTCCACCAGCTTGCCCGTCAGAAAGCGGTTCACCTGGAAAAACGATCCATGGCTTACCCGAAAAATATGCCCCGCCGCCGCATAATCGAGCGCGCCCGAAACCAAGCCCGGAATCCGCTCCGCGCACCAATCGAAGAACCGCCGCGCCACGGGCCTCTCAGCCTCCACCACGTTGAGCTGCATTTCAGTTTCGTTGGTAAACAGCTCCACCGCGCGCACAAAGCGCGGCCAGCGCGGGTCGCCCAGCATCTCCCGCAACGCGGCGATGGCGGCTTCGATCGCCGGTGAAGCGATGGGACACTGCTCGATCGCGCAAAGCTTGTGCGATTGCGCCTCGCGGTACCCCAGCCTGCCGTCCGACACATGCAGTTGCACGCGATTGCGGTAGCCCCACGGCGCGCCCGCCACCACCGCGATCTCCGCCGGCGGCTCGATCTTGCCGATGCGCCGCAACTGGTCTTCCAGAATCGCGCGCTTCCACGAAAGCTGCATGTCGTAAGGCCCGTGCTGATAATGGCAGCCGCCGCAGCGCATGAAGTAAGGGCAGGGAGCCGATACCCGCTCCGCCGCCGCGCCGGTCACCTGCAGCAAGCCTGCGCGCACCAGCCCGGGCTTTTCCGAGATCGCCCGCAACCGGACTCGCTCCCCAGGGAGCACGAACGGCGCCAGCACCGCGCGCCCGTCCAGCCGCCCCAGCCCGTCCCCGCCGTAGACCAGCTTTTCCACCGTGATGTCGAAATCGCTTAGGATAAAAATTACTCCTTCGAACCCACCTACCATGAGAGCACGAGTCTTCTCCGGCATGCAGCCGTCCGGAAACCTGCATATCGGCAACTACCTGGGCGCGTTGAAGAACTGGGTCCGCATACAGGCAGACTACCAGTGCATCTTCTGCATCGTGGACCTGCACGCCGTCACCGTGTATCAGGATCCCGCCGCGCTGCGCGCCAAAGTCATCGAGATCGCCGCGCTGTACCTGGCCGCCGGCATCGATCCCGCGCAGTCCAGCATCATGGTGCAATCCGCTGTGCCGGCGCACGCCGAGCTGGCCTGGATGCTCACTTGCGTCACCCCCGTGGGCTGGCTGGAGCGCATGACGCAATACAAGGCCAAGGCCGCCAAACAGGAATCCGTGGGCGACGGCCTGCTCCAATATCCCTGCCTGATGGCTGCCGACATTCTGCTCTACCAGGCCGCCGCCGTGCCCGTGGGCGAGGATCAGGCGCAGCACCTGGAACTGACCCGGGACATCGCCCAGCGCTTCAATTCACTCTACGGCGACACCTTTGTGATGCCTGCCACCAGCCTGCCCACGGTGGGCGCGCGCATCATGGGCCTCGACGATCCGACCGCCAAGATGAGCAAGTCCGCCGATGGCGCGCACCACGCGGTAGGCCTGCTGGACCCCCCGGACCGCATCCGCAAGACCATCATGCGCGCCACCACGGACTCCAACCCGGCGGTGGATTTTGAACACCTGGGCGATGGCGTCGCCAACCTGCTCAATATCTTTCAGGCGTTTGGCGGTTTGAGCGACGACCAGATGCGCGCGCAATTCGCCGGCATGCGCTACGGAGATCTGAAGAAGCAGGTGGCCGAGATGACCATCGCGCAACTGGAGCCCTTTCAGAAACGCCACCGGGAGCTGCTGGCCCAGCCGGATTACATCCCCGGCGTCCTGCGCGAAGGCGCCGCCCGCGTCCGGCCCATCGCTGATTCTACGGTCGAGTTGGTCAAACGCCGCATGGGCCTGTACACGGACAAGTAATCGGTTTTTTAGGTAAACTTGAGTATTATACTCATGAAATCAACCCTTTTTCTCATTTTCAGTGCCGCCGTGTGGGCGCAGTCCGCCCCGCCGGCCTCCGTTCCCGATCTGCCCCCGGATACCGTGATAGCCACCTACGGCGACAACCAGAAGCTTACCGCCGGCGAGCTCAAGAGCTTCGTCGCCGCCATGCCCCCCAACATGCAGCAGAACGCCCTGCGCGACCGCAAGGCCTTTGTCCAGCAGTTTGTGATGATGCACCGCCTGTCTGAAATGGCCGAAAAGGGCAAGCTCGATCAGCGCAGCCCCACCAAGGAATCGCTGTCGTTCAACCGCATGTACATCCTGATGAACGCTCAGTTGCACGAGGTCCTGGAAGGCATTAGCATTCCGCAGACGGAGGCCCAGGGTTTTTACAACCAGAGCAAAAACCGCTTTAAGCAGGTGAAGGTTAAGGCAATTTACATCCGCTATTCCTCCGATGCCGCCGACGCCGCCAAGGAACCGAAGCCTCTCACCGAGGCCGAAGCCCAGATCAAAATTGCCGGCCTCCGCGCTGCGCTCCTTCGCGGTGAGGATTTCGTGAAGCTGGTGAAGGAAAACTCCGAAGATCAGACCTCCGCCGCCCGTGACGGCGATTTCGGCACCATGCGCAGCACCGATAATCTGCCGGATGCCATCCGCAACGGCATCTTTGCGCTGAAGGCCGGCGAGGTCAGCTCACCGGTCAAACAGCCCAATGGCTTCTACCTGTTCCGCGCCGAGGAAATCAACGCGCAGCCGTTCACCGAAGTGCAGGAGGAAATCGTGAACGAGCTGCGGCAAACCCACTTCAAGAAGTGGATGGACGACATCACCGGCGGGCTGAACCTCAAGATCCAGGACGAATCGTTCTTCGCGGGCGGCGATGCCGCCACAGGCAAGTAAGCGCCGGCGGGGTCAGCCGCGCCACGCCTCCGGATTCAACAGGTTCGGCGGCCGCCGCCCTTCGATCGCCGCCACCGCATTCTCCGCCGCCATCATCGACATTTTGATCCGCGTATCCACCGATGCGCTGGCGATGTGCGGCGCCAGCACCACGTTCTCCAGCTTCAGCAGCAGCGGATGCACGCGCGGCTCGTTCTCGTACACGTCGATCCCGGCCCCCGCGATCACCCGCTGCTCCAGCGCCTCGGCCAGCGCCGGCTCATCCACCACCGGACCCCGCGAAGTATTCACCAGGATGGCCGTGGGCTTCATCATCCGCAATTCGCGCGCGCCGATCATGTGCCGCGTCTCCGGCATCAGCGGCACGTGCAGGCTCACAAAGTCGGACTCCCGCAGCAGCTGTTCGGCGCTCACCATCTGTAGCCCCAGTTCCTTCTCCACCGCTTCCGGCGCCCGCCGTGTATCGTGATACAGGATGCGCATCGAAAAGCCCGTCCCCCGCCGCGCCACCGCCTGCCCGATGCGCCCCATGCCGAAAATGCCCAGCGTGTGGTGATGAATGTCCTGCCCCACCAGCAGGTCCACCCGCCACTTGGTCCACTGGCCGGAATGCACGAAATGGTGGCCCTCTACCACCCGCCGCGCCGCCGCCAGCATGAGGGTGAACGCGAAATCGGCGGTGGTGTCGGTGAGCACGTCCGGCGTGTGCGTCACCAGGATGCCGTGACGGGTGGCCGCCGGCACGTCGATGTTGTCATAACCCACCGCCACGTTCGAGATCACCTTGATCCCGTCCAGGCTGGCCAGCACCTCCGGCGTGAACTTGTCCATGAGCTGGCTCACCACGGCTTGTTTGCCCCGAATCCGGCGCGCCAGTTCGTCGGCCGCCATCCCGTCGTCGGACTCTTCGTAGTCCAGCTCGGCGTGCTCCTTCAAAAAGGCGATCGCCTGGGGAAAGATGCGTTTGGTCACTAATACGGTGGGTTTCATCGAAGGCAAATTGTCGCACATGCCGCGCCCGGCGTACAATTCGGAGATGGCCAAATTGGGATTCTTAGGACTTGGAATCATGGGCTATCCGATGGCCCGGAATTTACTGCGCGCGGGTCACGAGGTGGCCCTGTGGTCGCACAATGCCGCTAAAGCCCGCGAGTTGGCGGCCGCCGGGAAAGGCACATTCCACGCGACGCCGAAAGCCGTCGCCGAAAACGCCGAAGCCGTCTTCCTGTGCGTGGGCAACACCGCCATGTCGCGTGAGGTGATCCTGGGCCCCCACGGCATCGTCGAAGGCGCCCGGCCAGGGACTGTAGTAGCCGATGCCAGCACCATCGCGCCCACCGTGAGCCGCGAAATCGGCCAGGCATTGGCCGCCCGGAGCGTGGAGTTTCTGGACGCACCCTGCACCGGCTCTAAGTCCGGCGCTGAAGGCGGCACGCTCACCTTCATGATCGGCGGCAGCCGCGAAATTCTCGAGCGCGTCAAGCCATACCTGGAGGTGATGGGCAAACGCCTCTACTATTGCGGCGGACCCGGTATGGGTCTGCACGCCAAGCTCTCCCAGAATCTCATCCTCTCGAACCTGTTGCAGGGCTTCAACGAAGGCATGGTGCTGGCCACCAAAGCCGGCGTGGATCCCGCCCTGATGCTCGACATCCTCGATAACAGCGCCGCCAAGTCGGGACTGGTTTCCGCCAAGGCCCCCCTGGTTCTCCGGCGTGCCTTCGATCCGGCCTTCTCCGTCAAGTGGATGCACAAGGATATCGGCCTGATGCTGGACTCCGCCAACGAGCTGCACGTGCCCCTGCCCCTGACCGCCCTGACTCACCAGATGTTCCAGGCCTCCATCGCCAAAGGCCACGGCGACCAGGACATCTGCGCCACCATCAAAGTACTGGAAGAGCTGGCCGGAGTGGAAGTTAAGGGCGAGCCGCGTTAGGTCCTATCGGCGGCCAGGCCCCGCCTTTCTCCTCGCCCGCATTGTATAATCAATAGAACCCCTCGAATGTTCGACAACCTCTCCGACAAGCTCCAGCGCGTCTTCAAGAACCTCCGCGGCGAAGGCAAGCTGACCGCCGACAACATGGACGTCGCCCTGCGCGAGATCCGCGTGGCCCTGCTGGAGGCCGACGTCAACTTCCGTGTAGTCAAGCAGCTTATCGAGAACATCAAAGTGAAAGCCATGGGCGAGGAAGTGCTCATGGCCCTGTCGCCCTCCCAGCAGGTAATCAAGATCGTCCGCGATGAGCTCATCAAGATCCTCGGCAGCCACGAGTCCAAGCTGCGCTTCGCCAACGAGCCGCCCAGCGTCCTGCTCATCACCGGCTTGCAGGGTTCCGGCAAAACCACCTCCACCGGCAAGCTGGCCCGCTGGCTCTCCAAAAATGGCCACCGCCCCCTGATGGTTTCCGTGGACGTCTACCGTCCCGCGGCCCGCGAGCAGTTGCGCGTCATCGCGCGCGATATCAATCTGCCTATCTACACCGGCGCGCCCGAAGAAACCTTGCCCGCCGATCTGGCCCGCGGCGCACGCAAGGAAGCCGCCAATACCGGCCGCGACGTGGTGCTGGTGGATACCGCCGGCCGCCTGCATATCGACCAGGAGCTGATGACCGAGCTGCAGCAGTTGAAAGAGCAGCTCTCGCCCGTCGAAATCCTGTTCGTGGCCGATGCCATGACCGGCCAGGACGCCGTCAAGTCCGCCGACGAATTTCACAAGCAGCTCGGCATCACCGGCATCATCCTCACTAAAATGGATGGCGATGCCCGCGGCGGCGCGGCCCTCTCCATCCGCCACGTCACCGGGCAGCCCCTCAAGTTCGTGGGCATCGGCGAAAAGTTCGACGCGCTCGAGCCGTTCTATCCCGACCGTGCCGCCTCCCGCATCCTGGGCATGGGCGACGTGCTCTCGTTCATCGAGAAGGCCGAGGAAGTCATCGACAAGAAGCAGGCCGTCGAGATGCAGCGCAAGCTCATCGATAACGAGTTCACGCTCGACGATTTCCGCGACCAGCTCCGCCAGATCCGGAAGCTGGGGCCGCTCGAATCCGTGCTGTCCATGATGCCGCAGGTCGGCATCCTGAAAGATCTCAAGAACGTGAAGGTGGATGAGAAGGAAATCACGCACGTGGTGGCCATCATCGATTCCATGACCCCCAAAGAGCGCGCCAATCACATGCTCGTGAATGGCAGCCGCCGGCGCCGCATCGCCCGCGGTAGCGGCACCAGCGTGCAGGAAGTGAACCAGCTATTGAAACAGTACGCTCAGGCCCGCAAGATGATGAAGAGCTTCTCCGGCGGCCTGTTCGGCAAAAAAATGGGAAAATTGAAGTTACCCAATCTCTTAGGAGTGTGAATGCTGATGATCCGTTTGGCGCGTTTTGGCGCCAAGAAGAAACCGTTTTACCGCATTGTGGTGATTGAGAAGGAGCGCGCCCGCAATGGCCGCAACCTGGAAGTGGTGGGCCATTACAACCCGTTGACCGAGCCCGCCAAGGTGGACCTGAAGCGCGACCGCATCGACTATTGGACCAAGAACGGCGCCCAGGTCTCGGAAACCGTTGCCCGCCTGATCAAAAACAACCCCGCGCCGGTACCCGAACCCGTGGCGTGAAACGTCTGTTAAGTGTATGAAAAAGAACGAGCGCCACTGGTCTCCCTGGTAGCGGCCTTTGCTACCATGAGAAGTGAGAGGCGGGATGATGAAACAGTTGATAGTGGATATCGCCAAGGCTCTAGTCGACATCCCCGATGATGTTGAAGTTCGCGTAGTGGAGGGAGAGCAAGTCACCGTCTTGGAGCTAAGGGTCGCCCAAAGCGATCTGGGTAAGGTGATCGGCAAGCAGGGCCGCACAGCCCGGTCCATCCGCACCATCCTGGGAGCGGCCGGCATGAAGTTGAATCGGCGGTTCACCCTGGAAATCCTGGAGTGAACGCGTCTCCGAAACCCGGCGGCAATCCCGGTGTCCCGCAGTTGGACCAGGAGTGGGTCACGGTCGCCGTCTTGGGACGCGCGCGCGGTATTCGCGGTGAAATCACCGCTCTGGCTCTCAGCAAGCCGGAGCGCTACGCCGGCCTCGGGGAGGTTTTTCTTTTTCCCGGCTCGTTGCCGTACCAGGTCGAGGCGGCCTGGTTCCACGACAACCGGTTGATCTTGAAGTTCCGGGGTGTGGACACCATGTCGGATGCCGAGCCGTTGGCCGGCTTCGAGGTTCGCGTACCGCGCGACCAGCGCGTGGCCCTGGAACCGGGAGAGTTTTTCGAGTCGGATTTGATTGGTTGTGAAGTGGTGGAAAGGGCCGGCGGCGCTTCCCTGGGTCGCGTCATCGGGCTCCGGGATGGCGGCGGCGCCGGTCTTTTGGAAGTGGAAGGTGGACTGTTGATTCCCTTCGCCGGCGAAATCTGCGTGGCCATCCAGCCCGAAAACCGCCGCATTGAAGTGGATTTACCGCCCGGATTAAAGGATTTGAACCAGAAGTGATTTTCCATGTGCTCACGATCTTCCCGGAATTCTTCCGGGGACCCTTTGAGCACGGCGTGATCCAGCGGGCGCGGGAAACCGGCGCGCTCGACATTCGCATCCACAACCTGCGAGACTGGACGTTCGACCGCCATAAAACGGTGGATGACCGGCCCTTCGGCGGCGGCGAGGGCATGCTGCTGAAGCCGGACCCGCTGTTCCTGGCCGCGGAATCCATATTCCCGCCCGGACAGCCCGCCGGAGGGTCCCGCCGGACCGTTTTGCTGTCCGCCCAGGGCCGCCTGTTCGACCAGAAGGTGGCCGGCGAATTCACCGGCCTGGACGAGCTGCTGCTGATCTGCGGCCGTTATGAAGGAGTGGACGAGCGCGTCGCCGAACATTTGGCCGACGACGAGCTGTCCATCGGAAATTATGTGCTGAGCGGCGGCGAGCTGGCCGCGGCGGTCATCATTGACGCTGTAGCCCGCTTGTTGCCCGGAGTGTTGGGCAACCGGTCCTCGGCGGTGTTCGAGTCCTTTCAGCAGGCTGGACACGGCGCGGGCGCGCTGGATTGCCCGCAATATACGCGTCCCGCGGAGTTTCGCGGGTGGAAGGTGCCGGAAACGTTATTGAGCGGAAACCACGAGGAAATCCGCCGCTGGCGGCAGCGGGCCGCTTTGGAAAAAACCGCGCGCATGCGCCCGGACCTCCTGCAGTCTAGAATAGAAGATTAGGATTCTCACATGAACAACCCCCTGTTGACGAAATTCATCAATAAAAACAAGCGCACCGACGTCCCCGAATTCCGCCCCGGCGACACCATCAAGGTGCACGTCAAGATCAAGGAAGGCGACAAAGAGCGTTTGCAGGCCTTCGAAGGCACCGTGATTGCCCGCAAGAATACCGGCATGGGCGAAACCATCACCGTGCGCAAGGTCAGCTTCGGCCAGGGCGTCGAGCGCATCTTCCCCGTCAATGCGCGGGTGATCGATCATATCGACGTGGTGCGCACCGGTCGCGTGCGCCGCGCCAAGCTGTATTACCTGCGCGGTCTCAAGGGCAAGGCCGCCCGCCTGCGCGAACGCGAATAGGCTGGGTGAAGGTTTCCCCAGCCTGCCGTCCATTTTCCATGCGGGCCGCACAGCCAGTGACCCACTTTCGCTGCGAGGGAACGCTCGAGCGTGAGCTCCGCGCGCGCGGATTCCAGGCCGTGGCCGGCGTCGATGAGGTGGGCCGCGGCGCCCTGTTCGGCCCCGTAGTGGCCGCCGCCGTCATTCTTTCCCCCGGCCGTCCGGTGCGCGGCCTGAACGACAGCAAACAGCTCCAGCCCGAGCGCCGCGAGGTGCTCGCCGCCCGCATCATGGAGCGCGCCGTGGCCTGGTCCGTGGCGGCCGTGGACGCTGCCGCTATCGACTGGTTCAATATCTACCAGGCCTCCCGCATGGCCATGGAGATGGCCGTCGCCCGCCTGAAGCCCGCCCCGGACTTCCTGCTCACCGACGCCATGCCCCTGTCGCTTGCCACCCCGCAGCGGCCCCTGGTCAAGGGCGACGAGCAGTGCCATGCCATCGCCGCCGCCTCCATCATCGCCAAGGTCTGGCGCGACGCGCGCATGCGCGTCTGGGATGAAATCTTCCCCCAATACGGCCTGGCCAACCACAAAGGCTACAACACTCCTGAACACGCCCGCGCGCTGGAGCAGTACGGACCTACCCCCCTGCACCGTCTGAGCTTCGAGCCGGTGCGCGCGCGCTCCTTGTTTCCCATGGATCTCGACCCGTATGCCGGAGCGCAGTTGGATCTTTTCGCAGAGCTGGAAGCCGCGTCATGACCGATCCCATTCCGGCCCCCCGCTATCGCTGGTATCACGTCGCCCGATCCCTGATCTTCATCGTCTTCTGTCTGGAGCTGGGATTCTTCCTGGCCATCTTTCCGTGGTCCGACCTGTGGGAAAGAAACTTCTTCTCCACACTGGCCCCCGAGTGGCGCATGTATTGGGAAAACGCCTACCTGCGGGGCGCCGTCAGCGGCCTCGGCCTCGTGAATATCTACATTTCGCTGGTCGAGATCTTCCGCCTGCGCCGCTTCGCCCGCCGCTGAGCCCGGCTTTACCTCTCTGCAACCGACTTCTCCGCCAGTTCCCCGATGATCGGCAGCGAGTAGGCCTCCTCGTGGCTGGTCTTGATGATCATGAAGATCGACACGCAGAACAGCATCACCTGGATGACCCCGTTCACGTGCATGTGCGGAATCACGAAGAAGATGGGTTTCAGGACCCAGTCTTCAATCAGCCAGGCCACGAACAGGTACAGCCCCTGGAAAGCATGGAAGCGGACGATCCGGTCGTTGCGAAAGCGTTGCGACGCCAGGACTACGATCGAGCCGATCCAGCCTACGCCCGGGATGTAGCACAGAATGGACGCCGTGCGCGGCGTAATCGAGGTGAATGGATCGGATGGGGCAACCCGCGCCCGCGCAGGGACGCCGGGCTGCCGTGATCCGCACTTGGCGCAGTAGACATCCGCCGGGTCCACCTGAGTTCCGCATTGGCTGCAATAAGGCATCCGTAACTTGATACGTTACGCCAAAACGGAATGTTCCGGCAAGCTGGTGGCGAGCAAGCACTTGCTCGCTGTCACTTCACGCTGAAGGGAACCGCGGCAATATGGTTCTCCCACTCCATCTGCAGCTTGCCCGCATGGCCGCCGGCGCCCGACAGGGTAATCTTGAAAACCTCGACCGGCGCCGAAGGCTTGCTCATATCCATCTTTACGCGCCCCAGGTCCATATTCGACTTGTAGGCCAGTCCCCACTCCTTGGTGTCCTTGCTGACGATCAGCTCCCAGTTGTCCGGATCGGCCACATTGACGAAAAGCGTGTAATCCCCGGCCGGAACCGCGAGGCCCTTGATGTCCAGGTCGGCGTCCGTGTGCAGGGCCGTAGCCGAGTTGGCCCCCGCGCGCCATACCGGGTAATGCGGGTCGTGCGAAAGTTGGCCGCCGTCGCCGAAGATTTTCCTGCCGCGTACCGATGGCGCCGAGTATTTGATCGTGATGTTCTTGCCGGCCACGGTCACGGAAGCTTCGGCCGGCGGGCTCTTCGGCTGCGCAAATCCGGTACCCGCCGCCAAGGTCGCCAGGCCGGTGCAAATGCAAAGGAATTTGGTCACTTTGGGAGATCTCCTTGTAGTAGTTTCGGGAATGAACCCTAATCACCAGCCTACTCCAAACCGCGCGAAGTGGCAGCCCGGCTGCTGCTTCTTCTTATCCGCGTCCAGCGGCGTGCATCGGCGGCTGATCTTGACAGCCCGCCGGGAAGAAATTTGCGAACTTCGCCTTCCCGGTGTAAGATATCCGCTGACGGCCGGAGGTGGGTGTGGAATCCTTCCGAAATCAGCTGAAGCACGTTGTTCGCAGGCTCGTGCGTGCGCCCATGTTCACGCTCGTCACCCTGCTCACCATCGCCATTGGAGTCGGCGCCAACAGCGCGATTTTCAGCGTCATCAACGGCGTTCTCCTGAAGCCGCTCCCGTACCCCGAGCCCGAAAGGCTGGTGAGCGTCAGCCAGGTGGCTCTAGGCGCCGGCGCCCTGGATATCCGTGTCTCGCCGTCCGATTACTTCACTTTTCGCGAGGAAAACCGCACATTTGAGCAGTTTGGTATCTGGGCCCGCAGCAGCGTCAGCGTCACCGGACTCGCCGCCCCCGAGAGGGTGCCGGCACTCGAGGTTACCTCAGGCACGCTCGCAGCCCTCGGCGTTCAGCCAATTCTCGGCCGGTGGTTCACGTTGAAGGATGAAACCTACGGTAGTCCAAAAACACTGATCCTGACCTATGGTTATTGGCAGCGCAAATTCGGCGGCGGTGCTTCCGTCATCGGCCGCCGCATCGTGGCGGACGGCGTGGCCAGAGAAGTCATCGGGGTCATGCCACAAACCTTTCGGTTCCTTGAAGAGAAGCCGGACTTGATCTTTCCGTTTCAGTTCGAGCGTGGCAAAATTTTCCTCGGCGATTTCAGCCACCGGTCCATCGCGCGGCTCAAACCGGGCATCACCCTGGCGCAGGCCCATGCCGATGTCGCCCGCATGACTCCTTTGGTGAATGCGAATTTCCCGCCGCCCCCCGGCATCACCGTCAAACAATTCGAGGACGCCCGCATCCAGCCCAACCTGCGCCCGCTGAAGCAGTATGTAATCGGCGACCTGACCAAAGTGCTTTGGGTGTTGATGGCAAGTATTGGCGTGGTGCTGCTCATCGCCTGCGCCAACGTAGCCAACCTGCTTCTGGTCCGCGCCGAGGGACGCCAGCAGGAGCTTGCCGTCCGCACCGCTCTGGGCGCCGGCTCGGCTCACATCGCGGGCGAGTTTCTCGTGGAAAGTGTCTTTCTCGGGTTGCTGGGCGGAGCCGCCGGATTGGGCCTCGCGTATGGGGCCTTGCGCCTTCTCGTCAGCCTGGCGCCGGCCTCCCTTCCTCGCCTCGAAAACATCAGGCTTGATCCTCTGGCCCTCCTGTTCACGCTTGCCCTGTCGCTCGCGGCCGGGGTCCTGTTTGGGCTGATGCCGGTATTCAAATTCGCGGCGCCCCAGTTGATGGCTGCCCTGCGTGCGGGGGGGCGAACGTTAAGCCAGAGCAGGGAGACGCATCGCGCGCGCAATGCGCTGGTGGTGCTGCAAGTGACGCTGGCGGCGATTCTGTTGATCGGTGCCGGCCT
>Ga0070731_10001176_pt1 | contig 28405 bp, 23 predicted proteins | sample Coa_R1_2_FD_66448 | JGI IMG/M metagenome (GOLD analysis project Ga0070731, IMG submission 66448) | Surface soil microbial communities from Centralia Pennsylvania, which are recovering from an underground coalmine fire - Coalmine... | ecosystem: Environmental > Terrestrial > Soil > Unclassified ... | reverse complement strand
ACTCTCTGCAGCCGCGCGCCCGTGGTGAACGCAAAGAGCCCTCCAAAGCCAAGACGGATTTGGAAGGAAAAGGGAGGTGTTGTCTTGACTTTGGTTTTCAGAGATGGCACACGAACGGCGAATAAACAGCCGGCGAAAGCACTATGGATTGCGAACTCGCTACGCCGATGCGGGCCGGCTGGAAGCCGGCGCTCCGGCAAACGCGCAAGGTTCACTTTCAAAAAAAGCGAAGAACGGTTAATTTTTATAGACACACATAACCATCCACGGGATAAAAGCCCGTGTTACTTGAGGAATTCACAATGTCCATCGACCGCGAAACCATTTGTGCCGCCGCGGAGAAACGCCGTGCGCTTGTCACGCATACGCTCACCGATCTTATTCGCCTCGATACCGTCAATCCGCCCGGCAACGAAGTCATTGCGGCCGATTACGTCGGCGAGTTTTGCACGGATCGGCGCATTCCGTTCAAGACGTACGATCCCGGCGAAGGGCGGGTGAGTTTGATTGCGGAGATTGGGACGGGGCAGAGTCCGCGGCTGTTTATACCGGCACACACGGATGTCGTGCCGTTGGGCGAAGGGTGGACGGTGCCGCCGCTGGGTGGGATTGTGAAAGATGGTTGCGTGTGGGGGCGCGGCGCGACGGATGACAAGGGGCCGCTGGCGGGGTTGCTCGCGGCGGCGGATTATCTCAAGACGGTCGAGAGCGAATTCAAAGGGACGCTGATGCTGGGCGCGATTGCGGACGAGGAGCATGGCTCGGCGAAGGGGCTGGAGTGGCTGCTGAAAGATTGCGGCGTGAAAGCGGACATGGCGTTTGTGCCGGACATTCCGAGCCATTTGCAGGAAGTCGAAATTGCAGAGAAGGGCTTGGTGAATGTGCGCGTGACGTTCCACGGCAAGCAGGCGCACTCGAGCACGCCGTGGGAGGGCGTGTCGGCGTTGAGCGCGATGGCGGAGTTGATTTATCTGACCGAATCGTGGCGGCCGCACGGGAGTGACATCAAGCATCCGCTGCTGACGCCGACGACATGCGTGGTCGCAAAACTCAATTCGGGCATCGCGCACAACATTGTGCCGGGCAAAGCGGAGGCGATTTACAACCTGCGTTACTTGCCAAACCAGACGGGCAACGGCATCGCTCAGGAATTGCGTAAAATGGCCGAACAAATCGCGACGCGGCGCAAAGGGATCACAGTAGAAGTCGAGAACATCGGCGAGTTGGAACCGTCGGAAGTAAAGCAGGACCAGCCCGTGGCGCAGGCGTTGTACGGCGCGATCGAAGAAGTGACGGGCAAAGCGCCGAAGTACACCGGAATCGGTGGCGCGACGCTGTGCAAGCAACTGATCTGGGCCGGCATTCCGGCGGCGGCGTTCGGGCCGGGTGATCATTCGATGCCGCACATGGCCGACGAGCGGATTGCGATCGATGAGTTGGTGGCGTACACGGCGGTGGTGATTGGGGGGACGTTGAGGGCGGTGGGGAAATAGGCAAATGAGAAGGAAAAATCGCAAAGGTCAACCGTCTCGCCTGAAAACATGGAAAGAGGCGCGCGAGTTTATTGCAAAGAATCTGACGCCGGTTCGATTCACTTCCAACGGGCGTCCGATTTATCGGAACGAAGATATTGTGAAGCTCAACGTTCTCCTCCCAGACGAAACGTAATTAATGGGGTAGGCGGTGCCAGTGCCCGGACACTAAAAAATGTTTCCTGGCTTATGCGCCCGTCGAAAAATATACCGGTGGCTCGGACGGCAGCCCTCCTTATTTTCCACCGGCAGATTGTACGTGATCCGATACCGCCCGCTCGCCGCATCGAATTCAGTCTGCCAAAAATCGTGTCCATGCACCGACTGATCGACCCGCCGAGCCTCGCTCCCGATGGCTTCGTACAGCACGTACCCTCTGTATGAGCGCAGCCCCGAAAAACTCACCGGCACGTATGCCAATCCTCCGCGCAGCGTAAACGCCGCGCCGTCATTCTCATCGACTCGAATGTCGATGGGGAAACACGACACCAATTCGCCCTGCTCCAGCGACACGGCGGTGTGATTCGCGCAGGCCTGCCGGTAAACGCCCTGCCATTTATCCGCCGTCGCCGCGAGACTTTTCCGCAGCGATTCGTCGGGGCCGTAATAATATTCCGCGTGCTTCGGCAGCAGCACCACTTCCAGCGTCGCGTCGACAAAATCGCCGGCCTTCAATTCAGTCAAGCCCGCCGGCGGCGACAATTCCGCATTCATTCCGGGCCACGACGGCCTCGTGCCGAAAAAAGAGAGCGCCGGCGCCGGCACGCATTGTCCACCCAGGCGCGCGCGCCATTCGCGCACAATCAATCCGCGGCTGGCATTCCCTTTTTCAGAGTCGTTGTGCGTGTCCACTTCGACGACTTTCGAGTCATGCAGCGAAACCCACCACGGCGCGGCCCCGGTCAACGGCACGCAGCGCTTGTAATAATCCGCGGTGCCGGGCTTGAAATTCGATTCCTCGCAAATCAATCCGCCCGAATTGCCATACGCAATTTTCTTCGGCGAATTGTAATCGTAATTCGGCGTGCCCAATTCAAAGAAGGCCAGTTTCGTAAACGGCATGTCGCGCAGCACGCGGTAACGAATGTGATGATACGTGCGATTGATGTCCGCGGTGCGCGGCAGCATTAATTCGATTTCGTACTCGACGGCGCGATCCTCCGTCGTGCCGCGGTACAGCGCGCGCGTCAGACACGGGCCGCTTGCGAGAAACGCCGGACGATTGGCGAGCTGCATTTTGTGGCGCGACAGATCGAAATAATCGAGGTACCGCGCGCCGCCGACGTTGGGCGTCCACAACCATTTTGGATTCGCTTGCGGACTCATTCCCTGAACGTAAAGCGGCCGCATGTCGTGAATGTCCGCCCACCCGAATGAGTCGATGGCGGGACAATTGCTTTCGCCCCAGTTTCCGACGATCGTCACTTCCCACGGGGTAAAAAATCCCCACCCATAAAGGTTGAGCGTGTAGTGACTCGCTTGCGGCACGCCGCCCCAGCGCGCGTAGCTGACATCGGCGCGCCCCGTCCATGTCGAATGCGGCGGCAGATGCAATTCCACAGGCGCGTGAATCCACGGCTCGAATTCGACCGGATCCGCCTCAAACCACGGGGCAATTTCAGGCGTGCCTTTTCTCGCGCCATCCAGGCTGGCCCAATTGTGCGCGTCCTGAATCGGCGCGCCGAATGGAAATCCGTCCTTGTCGGACAATTGAATCAGCGCGCCCAGCACTCCGGAAAAATTCTTCGTTTTCGTCAAGTTCAGGCGCACGCACTGTTCGCACGCGGAAGGATTGCAGACCGTCAGCGTGTGGCAATCGAGCCTGTCCAACTCGGCTTCGGTGGCCTCGTTCCACTTCGGTGTGGTCAGTTCCACACGATGCGATGCGGTGATTGGATCGAACGTGACGGTCAACGCTCTCTTTGCGTCATCGAATGCCGTTACCGTGCAGGTCTGTGGATTTTGCTCTCGCCCGGAGAAATCGATGACGCAGCGGACTGACCTAAATTCTCCCGCGGCACATGCAGCGGCTTGCATGGATTCGCCGCGCGCGCGGCCATCGACGTTGAGCGAGATCGACGCGCCGAGATCGTCCAGCGCTTCTGTTGGCGACAGGTCCAACGACACGACAGATCTGTCGGGCCAACACACGAAGCCCAATCGCGCGGCGGCGGGCAGCGTCTCTCCGTCTTCCGATTCAAATTTTAATTTGTCGATCTCAAAGCGCTGCACGCAGCGGCCATATTCGAGAATCCGGCAATTCCATTTCTTGTTTTCCGCCGAGTTCAGATCGATCGACCCCGGCTCGCTGTGTGTACTCTCCATCAGTTTCAGCGGAACCGCGCCCGCCGTGCATCGGAACTCCTTTCCATTCGCTCGAACACACAGCGTCAGCGCCGATTCGGGGACCGATTTCAATAGTTCATCGGCGTGCGCGCCCGCATCCTTATAAGGAAGCGCGTTTGCGATTTGTCCAAAACGCAGAAGCGCCGGCTTTTCAACATCCAGCGCAAACGCGTAGTAACCCGTCTGGACACACAGCACTTTTCGTTTCTGCTCGTCACGGCCGCGCAGGCTGTCGCGCCAAAACAGAATTCCATAATCGCGCGCGTCGATGCGCGGAGACAAAGTCAATTCGTGCAACGAGCCGTCTTCAGTCGAATGAAGCGAGAATGCCGGCAGCGATAAAATGAAGGGAAACGCGAAGACAGCGAACTTCATGCGTTGCATTGGCAATCCGGATTTAGTGGACGGGACAGCGAGCCACGTTTTAACGCATGAACGGCGGATTCGATAGTGAGTTTAGTGCCGATCAAAAAGTATCGTCCGGGTGTTCGATTTTTTGCGGCGCGTTGCCATCGAGTCCCGCCAGCAGGCGAATCTGTTGATCCGTCAGCGTCACATCGTACAAGCGCAGATCGCGCATGGCGCCTTTGAAGCACTGCGTCGGGACGTTGTTCCAGCCCGGCGCTTTGCCGATGCGCGTCTCACCGCTTTCGCCCAAAAACGGATCGGACACGCGCTCGATCGACAATTGTCCGTCGATCCAAATTTGTTGGTGCGAGCCGGTGAATTGAAACACCAGATGCGTCCAGCGCTCGCTTTGAATGCTGCTCGGCGCGCGAAGATCGCTCATGTAAAAACCAAAATACGGCCGGTCGGGATCGCGCATGAGAATGTGCAGTAATTTGCCGGGACCGCCTCCGGATTGTTCCAACAATCCGTACCCGACAACCTGGCCCTCGGGCCGAATCCACAGCGCAAAGGCGAAGGCGCGGTTGTCGAGCGGAATATGCGGCAATGTCAGGTACGCGTCGCCGGGAAAATGCGCCGCGCCGTCCCGCACTTCAATCGCGCCGCTGGATGTGAGTTCGAGCGCGTGCGCCGAATGATCCTTCAAACTCGACGTAAACGGCAAATGCAGCAACAGGTGCTCGCGCAAGCCATTTAGCACCTCGCGGCGCTCGTCCACGGCGTCTGTTTTTGCCGGCGTTGGCACTTCCAAACGCGGCGGAACGTTGTTCACATTTTTTGTTGTTGTCGCTAGTCGCAAATCGGGCGATACGCCGCGCGAGGAGGGGCGTTCTTGCCAAACAATAAAAAAAATGGCGGCGCCAATCAACGCCAATATCAACGCAGCCGCCACAACGCGATGCCAGCGGCGCGATGACCGTGCGATAAAAATCTTTGCATCGTGGCTCGCCATAAAGTTCCCAACCAATGACCGCCACCAAGTGTCGCGTCCTACACCTCACGATGCAGCTTGCGCGCGCACAAAGTCCGCCAGCAACGGCACCGTCTCGCGCGCCGCTTGAATGCGCTCAAACGCTTCGCGGTGCAGCGGCGGCGCCAGGGGCCCGCGCGCGCGAATCAGTTCGCGCGTGCGGTCTGACACATCCAGATCGTCCGCAAGCTCATCGTATTCAGCCCACTCCGCGGCCCAATTGTAATCCTCGCGCGCCGTTTTGTAATCCGCTGGAGCAAACTCAACCACGTACGGGCAATCGCCCGGAAACGCGTCGTGTTTCATGCCGTCTTCCACACTCAGACATTCCGGATTGAGTTCGTGGCGCCGGTCGTAAATCGTGCAGGAATTTGTGGCCGTGTCGAGGTACTCGCACGGAAACGGCGTGATGTAAACCGTGCGCCCGACGATGATTTTCTTATAGCAGCACTTCCCGCAGCGGTTGCACAGCGACTCAGGATACGCGACGGGCACTGGCGCGGATTTTTGCCTCGGCTTCTTCATGAATTAATACTCGCCCAATGCCGCACGACGAATGAAATCCAGCGCCTGATGCGCGGCGCGTAATCGTACCGTGTTGCGGTCCAGTCCCAAGTACTTTCGTTCGAACGTTCGCACGACGCGCTCGGTCGCCACGCCAAAACAGACCAGCCCGACCGGCTTGGCTTCCGTTCCGCCGTCCGGCCCGGCGATGCCGGTCACGCTGACGCCGACATCCACGCCCGCTCGCATTCGAATCCCCACCGCCAGTTCGCCCGCGGTCTCGAGCGACACGGCGCCGTGCGCAGCGAGCGTTTCCGGTCTCACACCGCACAACCGAATTTTCGCCGCGTTGCTGTACACGACGTCGCTTTCCATCAATGCCGCCGATGCGCCCGGAACTTCGCCGAGCAGCGACGACGCCAGCCCCGCTGTACAGCTCTCGGCCAGCGCTACTGTTTTTCCGCGCTCGCGCAGCGCCGCCAGCGCCGCAGACGCAAGCGTCTGATCGTCTTCGCCAAAAAGTCCGTCGCGCAGCACCTCGCTGACTTTATCAAGTGCCGGTTGCAGCGCCACGCGCGCAGCGGATTCGTCGGCTCCGTGCGCGACGAGCCGCACCGTCACCACTCCGCCGGCCACGCGCGTGCCCACGTTGGGATTGAGGCCGTGTTGCATGAGCGGCGCGATGCGCTCGCCCACCGTCGATTCCGGAATGCCCCACGCATGGAGCGATTTGATCAGCACAGTCTGGTGCGCAGGATAAATCGCGCGCAGAATCGGCAGGATGCGTTCGGAAAGCAACCCGCGCATTTCGCGCGGCACGCCCGCCGTGAGAAAAATATGTTTCGCTCCCAAAGGCAAATGCACGCCCGGCGCAGTGCCCCAATCGTTGCGCAGCGCAATCGAGCCGCGCGGCAAAAGCGCCTGCTTGCGGTTGCTCCCCGCCAGCGACTCAACCGGCCGCTTCAACCGCACCGCCATCTGCGTCATTACTTCTTCGAAAAAAACGAGTTCGACACCAAGCGCTTTTGCCAGCGCGTCAAGAGTCAAATCGTCGGCCGTCGGTCCCAAGCCGCCCGTGGCGACTATCACATCCGCGCAATCGAGCGCGCGCGTGAACGCCGCCGCAATCTCATCAATTTCATCGCCCACCGTTTCAGCGCGAACGACCGTGATGCCCAGCGCCAGCAATTGCTGCGCGATGTACGGGCGATTGGTATCGACGATTTCGCCAAGGAGAAGCTCATCGCCGATGGAGAGCAGGGCTGCGCGGGAAGGTTGTGCCATGCAGGGATTATTTCAGCGGGAAGTTCTTCAGGGAATCGGCGTCGAGGGCCCAATCGAGGAGCTTGTTTAATTTAGAATATTCCTGAACATCATCGATCTTCTTTTTCAATGATCGTGGAACGCTGTGAAATCGTTTCCGTAGCACTCTCACGATGGATTCGCGGGCTGCTTCCACGCGCCCTTCCACGCGCCCTTCCACGCGGCCTTTCCGAATTCCATTCCGTTCAGTGGACGTTACGTAAGGCATCTCAAGTTCCTCCTCAAACTGCATTATGTCCGCATCGAACTTCCGCGTCAGATTATCCGGCAAATGCATCACCCAGTCAATAAATCTATACAGTGAATCGATGCGCTGTCGATTGAATCCCTTGCGGTACAGATTTTTCGTCAACTCAAATTTCCAACTCTTGCGTTCGAGGTCATTGCCGCGAGTATCCTGCGTTTTCAAAATCGCCAGCACGACGGCCGCAAATGGCTTCGTGCTCTGCATGAGTTCGCCGATTCGCGCGCGGTAATCGTCCAGCTTCACGATCGGAAATTTCAGCCGCAGCTCGCAGCCCAAATTGCCGTGCACATATTGATCGGGCCGCCATTTCGGATTCTCGTCAGCCAGGATCGCCAGACTGACCACTTCGCGCCCATACATTTCGAACGCACGCACGTGATAAATCAACATGCGCAGCGGGAAATTCAAATCGACCTGCGACTGCACTTCAATGTGAATCAGCAGCCAACGCGCGGTCCCGTCCTTCAAGTAAACCTTCACCAATTTGTCCGCGCGACGCAATCCAATCTTTGCCGAACGCGCAATCGCGCGCAGTTCTTTGTCGAGAAATTCAGCTTTTCGCGACCAATCGATTTTGGCGAAGACCGCCGGAAAGAGCAGCTCCATGCACTCTTTAAGGAGCACCGTCAGTGCCTCTTTCCACGGCGCGTCGAAATTCTCGCGCCGAACGCGCTGATTCTTGCGAACTTTTTTCGCGCTCATTCCCAGGGCGCCCTCTCCGGCAGCGCCGCGTCCATCTCCGCAATCAACGCCTCCTGATACGCGCCTTTAAAATTTCCGCCGATGAAACGCGCATACCCCTCGTTATAGAATCGTTCCCAGCTTCGCTCTTCTTTGCCCGGAATGATCGGGAAAAAAAGCGCATTCACCGCGCGCGCGGCTTTCATGTCGCCGGGCGCGTCGCCGATCATCAGCGTGTTCTCGACCGGGTATTTTCCGCCGCAAGTAGCAAGCAGATGCTGGTCCTTCGAACCGCGCTCCTGGCCGCAGATGGTCTGCACGTACGCGTCGATTCCATGCTCGCTCCACTCGCGCTGAAGCGCGTCCTGCGGCGTCTGACTCACCACGATCATGTCGCACTCCGCCTGCGCGCGGGCCAGCGTTTCGCGCACCAGCGGAAACGGCGGTACGCCGTACACCACACGCTCAATGCTTTCGTTGACCGCTTCGGACCAGTCCAGGGTTTGCTTGAGCAGCGGATCGCTCGACTCGCTGACCAATTTCTTCAGCGTCGCGTTGCCCAATTGCTTTTCCGCCGCAATCCATTTTTTCAGCGCTTCGATGTCGCGCGCGGCATGCCCGCGCGCTCTGGCCTCCGGGCGCGCCGCGAGCAATTCAAGCGTCCGGACCAGCGCTGGAAAGCGGTTGATCCCGCGCCATTTCGAATACAGATTCACGAACTCGTGGCACTCGCGCGCCAGCCGGCTGACCGCTTGCAGGTTCCACTTCCAGATCAGCGCCGGAATGAAGCATTCGCGGTGTTTGATCTCCATGCTGTCGAAGATGCAGCCGTCGGAATCGAAGCCGATGAAGAATTTTTTTCGAAGAGTAAATTCGATGGCGGGCGTTGTCATAGTGCTCATTTATGCTGATTATCATTCCGGAATTTGATTTCAAGTCCTATTTTGCGTATAATAGTTTCTTTGAGTCGAAAGCGGCGCAGGAGGGTGACGAGTTGTGAGCAGCTTTAACGGCAAGGAAAAGACCGGTGTCCATCCCTTTGTTAAGAAAGATCCCAAGCCCACGCGCGCCCGGCTGGTCAGCCTCCTCGACCCGCTCGGCCGCAAGCGCTACAGCGAAGTAGAGCGCTTCCTGGCCACGGTCACGGGCGCCACCAGCGGCTTGTTCTACTATGGAAATGGGTGGGGCTGGGCGGTTCGCTACCTGCTCGGCACCAAGAATACCCTCTGCACGCTTCACCTTCTTCCGAATCTTTTCGAAGCTTCCGTGCAGCTTGGAAAAGAAATGGAACTGGCCCTCAAAGACGCGCAGCTTGATTCCGATTTGAAGCGCCGGCTCTCGCGCAGCAAAGTTCAAGGCGGTGCAAAATGCGTCCGCATTCCCATCAAAAACGACCACGATTACGCTGGTTTTAAACTGCTAATTCAATTGAAAGCCGAAGCGCTTCGCGCAAAGAAACCGCCCAAGGCTGCAAAATCCGCCGCGGCATCCAAGACCGAGAAATGAGCTGTGGCGCGCGGCCCGCGCGGCTCAAAAAAGAACCGCGCGAATCAAAACTCGCTTCCAAACCGCTTTTAAAAAGCCGATAATAGCTCCCGTGTGCGGCAAGCCCTTATTACAGGCGCGCGCCGCTTTCAGCTCGTCCTCGTCTGGCGGTTGAGCATGATTCGGGACACTCTCGGACTCTTTATCGCGGGAACCGATACCGGCGTGGGCAAATCGCTGATCGCCTGCGCGCTCGTGCGCTGGCTGCGTGCCGCCTCCATCGACAGCGTCGGATTCAAGCCCGTCGCGACCGGCGAAGTCGCGGGCGAATGGTCCGACGCCGTCGGACTCTACGAAGCTTCCGAGCGTTGCGAACCGATCGAAAAAATCTGTCCGTTCCGCTTTAAAGCGCCGAAGGCGCCCACCATCGCCGCGCGCCACGAAGGCATCGAAGCCGATATTAATCTGGCGCGCTGGGCCGTCGCCGAATTGTGTTCGCGGCACACCGCGGTGATCGTCGAAGGCGTCGGCGGACTGCTTTCGCCGCTCGACGAAAGCACGCTCAACATCGACTTCGCCGTGCAGCTTGGCTTTCCGGTGCTCCTGGTCATCCGCGCGTCGATTGGCACCATCAATCACACCCTGCTTTCGCTGCGCGAAATAGAACGCTCGCAAATGCGCCTGGCCGGGATTGTGATGAACGTCACCAATCCCGCGGACGAAGATTCCACCCAGGAAACGTGCGACGAAATCGAGCGCATTTCAGGACAAAAAGTTGCGGCGGTGGTGCCTTATTTGTTGCAGGCCAAAGCCGGGCCGGCGCCGACGCGCGCAGCGATGGTCGCGCGCGCCATCGCCAGCATGGAAGATCAATTGGATTTGAAGCGGCTGCTGGGACTTGAAGGCCGCCGCAAAAAGCAGGGCACGAAGCGTTACGAAAAGAAATGAGCGTTGCGGTGAAAGCGAGATGAGAGATTGCGCCAGAGGCAGTCCTGTATTACCGTGTTGCGACCGAACCAGTTTTGAGTTGTTTGAAGATTAAGAGGGATTAGGCCCTGTAGGGCGCGTCTCCGGCGCGCCACGTTTACGACGCGCCGGAGACGCGTCCTACAGCGTCCATGCGCAGCAATGAGACGAGCCATCATCTCGGACATCCACGGGAACTTGATCGCCTTGCGGGCCGCCCTTGAGGATTGCCGCAGACAGCGGTTGGACGACATCGTCTGCCTCGGCGACATCTGCGGCTATGGCCCCGACCCCATCGAATGCATTGACCTGGTCAAGCAAACCTGCAAATGGACGCTCTGTGGCAACCACGACGCCGCGCTCTTCATGAGCGTCGCCGTCGGCTTCAACAAATACGCCAAAGCCGCGATCGACTGGCAGCGCAGCGTGCTTCAGCCGCACTGGTATAGTTTTTCGCGCACACGCCAGCGCTGGAACTGGCTGGCCGAACAGCCCGCCGCGAAAAAAGAGGAAACCACGCTTTACGTCCACGCTTCGCCGCGCGATCCGCTCTACGAATACGTTGAAGAGGCCGATTTCGCCGACATCGGTTTTGGCTACTCGCAGAAAGCGATTGAAATTTTCGAGAACATCGAGGTCTTAAGTTTCTGCGGCCACAGCCACAAGCCCGGCGTCGTGACCGACAGCTTCCAATGGATCAAGCCGGCGGAACTTCCCGGCATGACTTTTCAACTGAACGACAAACAAAAAACGCTGGTGAACATCGGCTCCATCGGGCAGCCGCGCGACAACAATCCCGACGGCTGCTATGTCGTGCTTGATACGACCGTGAAAACCGTCGAATTCCGCCGCATCAAATACGACATCCCGACCGAGCAGAAACGCTTCCAAACCGTGCCGGCGCTGGACGAAAAATTGTGGAAGCGCCTCGAAACCGGGACGTGATTTAGGAGCGGCGGCACTCTTGCCGCCGTTAATCTCAGGGCGGCAAGAGTGCCGCCCCTCCTTTTCCTCTACTCTTTCCCCCGTGCCGTCCTCGGTGCCCTCCGTGTCCTCTGTGGTAAAAATTACCTTTCTTCCTCCGCCATCGCCCGGCACGACTCTCCCACTGCATCCAAATCCGCCAGAAATTGTTTGCGCCGCTCTTCGGGCAGCGTCGCGAGGATTTCGCTTTGCAGCGCCAGCGCAATCGCGCGGAGCTTCCGGAACACGACTTTGCCTTTTGCGGTCGCCGTGACACGCTGCGCGCGTTTGTCGCGCTCGTCGGCGCGGCGCGCGACAATACCCTGCTCCTCCATGCGCGCGGCCAGCGCCGCGATCGTGTTCGGATCGGAACTCATCAAGCGGCACAAATCGCGCTGCGAAAGCCCCTCGGTCGGCCCTTCGCGCAGCAGCCTTAAGATCGTATATTGGTCCGGCGTCGCGCCGATGTGCTTGATGCGCCGGCGGAAGGCCTGGTTGAGCCCGTACCAGGCTTTGCGTAATAGAGGAGGGAGCCGCCGGCGCTCGGGCGAGTCCAGCGGCGGAGTTGCATTTGATTTGGACATAAGCATGGGACTATAACCCAATTTCGTGTTTGCGATTTGTCATTTGCGAAGTCTAACCGAAATCGCAAATCGCAGATTTGAGTTTCAATTTCGCATTCTTTGAAAAAAATTCACTGTCACAGGCGCGTCCAGCGGTGTACAAAAATTCTGTTGCAAAAAGTACGTACACGTATTATTAAGCAGCCTTTAAATCGTGTCCGATTCATCCGGAGATTGATCGCGATGGCCTCTCTTTGTTTCCCAAAATCGACAAGCCGCCTGCTCGTGGCGTGTCTGACGCTGGCCTTCGTTTCGTGCGCCGCCGGCGAATCGGCCGTCAGCGGCTGGCTCAACTGGCGCGGCCCGCACCAGAACGCCACCAGCGACGAAACCAACCTGCCCGACACCTGGACGCCAGGCGGGGAGAACTGCCTCTGGATTGCCGACGTGCCCGGCCAGTCGGCGCCGGTGATCGCCAACGGGCGCGTCTACGTCATGGGCATGAAAGGCCCCAACGACGCCAATTTGCAGGAGGGCCTCTTCTGCCTCGACGCGGCCACCGGCGAGATCAAATGGGAGCGCCTCTACAACGATTTCCTGAGCGACACCATTTATCTGCGCTACGCCAGTTCCGCGCCGGTCGTCGATCCTGAATCCGGCAACATTTTCACGCTCGGCTCGCAAGGATTCATGTCTGCTTACGATCCAGACGGCAAGCTGCTCTGGCAGCACAAAATGATGGACGAGTTCGGCTTCATGACTTTTCCAAACGGGCGCACGGGCCGTCCGGCGGTCGAAGGGCCGCTGGTGATTTTAAGCGCCATCACGGCGAACTGGGGCGCGAATGGACCGGCCGCAAACCGCTTTTATGCCTTCGACAAAAAGACCGGCGAATTGGTCTGGGCATCGGACCCCGGCGGCCGGCCGCACGACAATTCCGCGACGACGCCGATTTTCGAATGGGTCGGCAATAAGCGCGTCTTCTACGGTTGCGGCGGCGACGGGCAGCTTTATTGCGTCAATGCGTATACGGGCGAAGCGATCTGGACGTACCCGATGTGCCGCTCCGGAATGAGCGCCACGCCCTTGCGCTACAAAGACATGGTCATCGGCGTGCATGGACAGGAAAATCTCGACACGGCCACGAAGGGGCGCATGGTGGCGCTGAAAATCGACGGCAGCACGCATCCCTCGCTGGTCGAAGGAAAAGCGCCCGTGCTGGACAAATCCGCCGAAGTGTGGCGCTGCGAAATCAGCGGGTTTGCCACGTCGCCGGTTCTGGTCGGAAACCGCGTGTACCTGACCGACGACACGGCGCGATTGTGCTGCGTCGATGCGGACACCGGCAAGCTGCTTTGGCGCAAGGAACTCGGCGTCGAAGTCGTCTTCTCGGCGCCGCTGTATGCCGACGGCAAGCTCTACATACCGCTGCTCGACGGCCACTTCTTTATCGTTAAGCCCGGCGACGACGAAAAGTCCACGCAGATTCTCAGCAAGGTGAAGCTTGATGCGAAGTGCTGCGGCGCGCCGGCGGTGTGCGACGGGCGCGTGTACATCCAGTCGGGTTTGCAGCTCGATGGCAAGCTGTATTGCATCGGCAAGAAAGGCGTGAATCAGAAAGCGCCGCCGTGGCCGGCCGCTGAAAAGCACACGCCCGGCGCGCTGGCGAAATACCTCGGCGTGCCGGCGGATTTGCTGGTTCATCCGGGCGGCACGATTCCGCTGCGCTTGATTCCCTGCGACAAGGACGGGAATTATCTGCCTGAAAATCCAGAAGACGCGAAGAAAGCAAAATGGGTGCGCTTCATTCCGCCAACCGCGAAAGTGAAATCCGAAGTCAACGGCGATGTCGAGAACGGCGTCTTCAAAGCCGACGACAAGCAGGTTCCTTCCGCCGGCGCGCTCAAAGCCGAATTGAATGGCATATTCGGCTACACGCGCGGGCGCATCCTGCCGAATTTGCCGATCCATCCGTCGTTTGAAAAGACGCCGATGCTGCCGACCGAAGCCGATCCGAAAGTCGAATTCGGCTATCCGCCGCTGCCTTGGATTGGAGCGCGCTTCCGCTGGGAAGTGCGCATGAAAGACGGCGTCAAATGTCTGTACAAGACCGTCGAGAACAAACTCTTTCAGCGCGCGATGACGTTTATCAGCACGCCGGAAATGCACGACTACACCATTCAGGCCGATGTGCTCGCCGAGGCCGACACGCGCAAAATCGCCGGCAAGGAAAAGATCATCAAGATGTCCGAAGTCGGCGTGATCAATCAGCGCTACATGATCATCCTCAAAGGCATGGCGCAGGAGATGGAAGTGAACAGCAACTTCGAGCGCATCCGCGTCTCGGTGCCGTTCGAGTGGAAGCCCGAAACGTGGTACACGATCAAAGCCCGCGTGGACGTCGATCCGGCAACCGGCGAAGGCGTGGTGCGCGGCAAAGCCTGGAAGAAGGGCGACGCCGAGCCGGAAAAATGGACCATCGAAGTTCCGCACAAGACCGCGCATAAGGAAGGCTCGCCGGGCCTATTCGGTTTTGCGCCGACGGATATTCCCGTGTATGTGAACAACATTGCGGTGACGCCGAACAAGTAAGGAATTTTGACGGCAAAGAACATGAAGCGGCCATTACTCAATCGATCGGTGTTCTTCCTTGCGCTTGCCGCGTGCGGCGCCGGCGCTTTCGCGCTTGTGGAACGAGCTTCGGCCGTTCGCCCGGCAGACCCTGTTGGAGTGACGCACGACTGGCCTCAATGGGGCGGCACCCAATGCCGGAACATGTGCTCGGATGAAATCAACCTGCCGAATGCGTGGGATCCGGGCCCGAGGGACAAGAACACCGAAGAGTACGACACCACCAAGTCCAAGAATCTGAAATGGATCGCGACACTCGGCTCGCAGATGCATGGCAATCCGACTGTCTCAGGCGGAAAGGTTTTCGTCGGCACGAACAATACTTCTCCCCGCAACCCAAACCGCAAGGACGACGCGGGTGTGCTCATGTGTTTCAACGAGGCTGACGGCAAATTCCTCTGGCAACTCACCGTGCCCAAACTAAAAGCTGGCAAGGTCAACGATTGGGAGTACATTGGCCTCACGTCCTCCCCTACAGTGGACGGCGACCGCGTTTACTGCGTTACGAATCGATGCGAATTGTTGTGCCTCGGCGTTGACGGAGTGGCAAAAGGCAACCGCGGGCCCTTCAAGAATGAAGGCCAATACGTGGTCGATCCGGACAAACTCCGGTGCGACAAGCCCGACGAATTCGCCGGCACTCCGGCGGATATCAGCGGCGCCGACATCATCTGGCGCTTGGACATGATCGAGCGATTGGGCGTGTTTCCACACAATGCGACTCACTGCTCGGTGCTCGTTGACGGCGAGAAAGTCATCTGCGGCACGTCCAACGGAGTTGATTGGGGTCACGACACGATCCGCGCTCCCGACGCCCCGACCGTAATCTGCGTTAACAAATTGAGCGGCGAGGTGATTTGGACCGACGACATCGGAATGGGCCGGGGCAAGCGCTCCGACTGCGGACTCAGGCGCGCCATTTTCCATTCTAACTGGTCGTCGCCATCCCTGGCGGTTGTCAATGGAAAGAAGCAGATCTTGTTCGGCGGCGGCGATGGATATTGTTACGCGCTGGACGCCGAAAATGGAAAGACGATCTGGAAGGCTGACTGTGTGCTGTCAACGCAAAAGAAGAACGCCAAAGGTTTCATCCTTTATCCCGACTACAAAGGCCCCAGTGAAATCATGGCCACGCCAGTTTTTTATAAGAATCGAGTCTATGTTGCCGTTGGGCAGGATCCGGACCATGGCGAGGGCCTTGGCGTGCTGACGTGCCTCGATGCCACGATGACCGGGGACACCACGCAGAATGGGAAAATTTGGTTTTTCGACAAAATCAACCGCAGCATCTCAACGTGTTCGATCTACAACGATCTGCTCTTCGTTTGCGACATCGCTGGAAATGTGTATTGCTTAGATCCAGACACCGGCAAGCTGCATTGGAGATTCGACAGCGGCGCTCATATTTGGGGCTCGACTCTAGCCGCGGACGGCAAGATTTACTTTGGCAACGATGACGGCGATTTCACCGTATTGTCCGCGCGGAACACGCTGGAAGAAATCAGCAATGTCAATTTGGGCGATTCAATTTTAAGCACGCCGGTTGTTGCGAACGGTACGATGTACATTGCAACGCAAACTCATTTGTTTGCGATCGCGAAAAAGTAGAAGTGAGTTGGCAAATCCAAGAATACAGGAGTTCTGAAATGAAATTGAACACTCAACGAATCTACCGCGCTCTGCCTGCGCTGGCGCTCACGGCGATCTGCGCATTCATACTGCCATCGTGCGGCGTGGCCGGCGACGCGCCTAAGCCGAGCGGCGGCCACGACTGGCCGCAGTGGGGCGGGACCGACCAGCGCAACATGATCACCGACGAAACCAATCTGCCCGACGCGTGGGACCCGGGGCCGAAGGATAAGAACACGGAAGAGTACGACACGAGCAAATCCAAGAATTTGAAATGGATCGCCAAGCTCGGTTCGCAGACCTACGGCAACCCGACCGTGGCGGGCGGGAAAATCTTTGTCGGCACCAACAACACCTCGCCGCGCAACCCAAAATACAAAGACGTCGATATGGGCGTGTTGATGTGCTTCAACGAAGCGGACGGGAAATTCCTCTGGCAGTTGACGGTGCCGAAGCTGAAATCGGGCAAGGTCAACGATTGGGAATACCTGGGCATCTGTTCGTCGCCGACGGTGGACGGCGACCGCGTCTACGTCGTGACGAATCGCTGCGAGTTGCTGTGCCTTGGCGTCGATGGTTTGGCGAAGGGCAACCGCGGGCCGTTCAAGTACGAAGGGCTTTATGTGAAGGATCCCGATCTTATCAGCCCGAAGGCGATCAAGGGGAAGAAGCCCGAGGACCTGGAGAAGGAACCGACCGATCCCGACGGCGCCGACATCATTTGGCGTTTGGACATGATCGAAGAACTCGGCGTGTTTCCGCACAACGCCAGCAACTGTTCGGTGCTGATCGACGGCGACAAGCTGTATTGCTGCACGTCCAACGGTGTGGACTGGGGCCACGACAACGTGCCGGCGCCCGAAGCGCCGAGCTATTTCTGCGCGAACAAAATGACCGGCGAAATTCTGTGGGTCGATGAGATCGGCATGGGCAAAGGCAAACGCGCCGACTGCGGCTTGCAGCGCCAGATTTTCCACGGCCAGTGGACCTCGCCCTCGCTGGGCGTGATCAATGGCAAGAAGCAGGTTTATTTCGGCGGCGGCGACGGTTTCTGTTACGCGCTCGACGCCGACACGGGCAAAACAGTTTGGAAAGCCGACTGCGTACTGCCGACGCAAAAGAAAAATGCAAAAGGCTTCATCATGTATCCCGACTACAAAGGCCCGAGCGAAATCAACGCCACGCCGGTGCTCTACAAGAATCGCATCTATTGCGCCAACGGCCAGGACCCCGACCACGGCGAAGGCGTGGGCGTGCTGACGTGCCTCGATGCAACCAAGACCGGCGATATCACGGATACGGGCAAAGTCTGGGTCTTCGATAAAATCAACCGCAGCATCTCGACGTGCTCGATTTACAACGATCTGCTGTTCATCTGCGATTTCTCAGGCAACGTCTACTGCCTCGATCCTGAAACCGGCAAGCTGAATTGGAAATTCGACAGTGGCGCGCACATTTGGGGTTCGACGCTGGCCGGCGATGGCAAAGTCTATTTCGGCAACGAAGACGGCGACGCTTTCATTCTGGCCGCCGACAAGACGCTCAAGGAAATCAGCAAGTGCAACGTCGGCCAGCAGATTTTCGGCACGCCGGTCGTTGCGCACGGCGTGATGTACATCGCGACGCAGACGCATCTGTTCGCGATCACGAAAAAGTAACTGTACCCGGCGTCTCGCCGGCCCGAATCCATGCCGGCGGGACGCCGGCGGTACAACCCGGGGGAGGGACAATTGAAGACCTTCGCGCTCTTATTAATGGTAGTGACCGTCTACGTCCTGCATCAGGACTGGTGGAACTGGGACAAATACCAGCCGCTGCTCTTCGGCTTCGTCCCCGTTGGCCTGTGGTACCACGGCCTGTTTGCGGTGCTCTGCGCGGTGAACATGTGGGTGCTCGGCAGGTTCGCGTGGCCGAAGCATCTCGAAGAAGTCGAAGCGCACGTGCTCCAGCAGCCTGACCGCGGCGACCGCGGCGGAGGGCACTAGCGCATGGTCCCATTGATTGTCATCGGCGTTTATCTCGCGATTGTTCTTTACATCAGCATTTTTGCGTTCAGCCGTGGAAAAACGACGGGCGAGGATTTCTTTCTCGCCAGCCGCACCATCGGCACGCTCGTTTTTTTCCTGTCGTTGTTCGCGACGAACATGACCGCGTTCGCGATTCTCGGCAGTTCGGGCATGGCCTACAAGCAGGGCATCGGCGTGTTTGGGTTGATGGCCTCGTCGTCCGGATTTGTGATTCCGATGACGTTGTTTTTCATAGGCACGCGCTTGTGGGCGCTCGGAAAAAAGTTCGGCCACATGACGCAGGTTCAGTACTTCCGCGACCGCTGGGAATGTTCCAGTATCGGCACGGTGATTTTTTTGCTCAGCGTGGCGATGCTGATTCCGTACATGATCATTTCGATCATGGGCGGCGGGCGCGTGCTGGTGGAACTCAGCGGCGGCGGCGGCGCAGCGATCATCAGCAAGCCGATTGGATGCGCGATCGTCGCGGTGACGGTGACCATCATCGTGTTTTTCGGCGGCATGCGCGGAACGGTCTGGGTCAACATTTTTCAGACGATTTTGTTTTTGCTCTTCGGGCTCGTCGCCGTGTGGGCGATCAGCCGCAATCTGGATTTCGGCGCCATCGTCAGTAAAATGGCCGAGCAGCCCAAGACGCGCGCGCTGATCACGCGCGAAGGGCCGGCGATGAATCCGTGGTTCTTCTGGAGCTACACGCTCGTGCCGCTCTCGTCGATCATGTTCCCGCACATGTCGATCATGTGCCTCTCTGCGCGCAAAGTCTCCGCGTTCAAAAAGACCGTCGTGGTCTATCCAATCGCGATCATGCTGATCTGGCTGCCCTGCGTGTTCCTCGGCACGATCGGCTCGCAAGTGATCAAGCTCGAAGGCAACGCCACCGACGGAATTCTGCTGGCAATGTTGCGCGAATTTTCGCACTCGCCGCTGCTGGCCGGCATTCTCGGCGCCGGCATTATCTCCGCCGTGATGGGCTCCGACTGCCATCAAGTGCTGGCCGTCAGCACCATGTTTACGAAAGACATTTTCTCCTACTACGGCGGAGACAAAAAATACGGCGAGAAAGGCGTGGTTTGGTTTGGGCGCGCGTTCATCCTCATCATAACGGTCATCGCCTACATCATTGCCTTGAACACAAGCGAGAATATCTTTGAGTTGGCGGTGCGTTTCGCGTTCTCGGGATTTGCGGCGATGTCGCCAGTGATGGTCGCTGCGTTGTTTTGGAAACGCAGCACCAAATGGGGCGCGCTCGCCTCCACGCTGGTCGTGGGCGGAATGCTGGCGGGCGGTTATGTACTCAGCCAGAAATTTAAGCCGGGCGCAATCGTGTGGGATTGGAAGATTCACGGCGTGCCCGCGCTCTCGCTCAACCCGCTGGGCGATCCGCGTTTCTTCGGCATGCACAGCGTTGTCCCGATGGTGCTCGGCTCGGCAGTCGCGATGATTCTCATTTCCATCATTTCGCCGCCTCCAAGCAGAGCCACCATCGAAAAGTACTTCCCCGCTGGCGGGAAGATTTAGAATTGGACGGGCGGAATTCCAGCCGCCCTGAATTTAAAACCAGGAACCAAAGAAAATGCCCGACCTCAACACCGCTTCAGCCGCCGCAAAAGACAAGCTCAACGCGCACCTGCGCGAGATCGTCAAATGGCATTTCTCGCCCGCCACCGGTTCGCCCTTCTGGCTGGAATGGGCGCAGAAGGCCGGCTGGAATCCCGTCGAAAAAATTCAGTCCTTCGACGACATGAAGCTCTTCCCGCATTTTGAAGACAACTGGCTGCGCGATGAGCCGAACGAACGCTGGGTGCCCGCGGCGTACAAAGACCGCCCCTTCCACATTTTCGAAACCGGCGGCACTACCGGCATGCCCAAACAGCGCGTGAGTTGGGAAGACCACAAGATCGACTACTCCGAATTTTCGAACACGCTCAGCGACGAGTTTTTCCCGCGCGGTTCGAAGTGGCTGATGCTTGGGCCGACCGGCCCGCGCCGTCTGCGCCTCGCGATCGAGCATCTCGCCAACGTCCGCGGCGGCTCGTGCTACCACGTCGATCTCGATCCGCGCTGGGTCGTGAAATTGCTCGGGCAAAAGCGTTTCGACGAGGCCAACGACTACAAGAATCACGCGATCGACCAGGCCGTGATGATTCTGAAAAACCGCAAAGGCATTCACTGCCTGTTCACGACGCCGAAATTGCTCGAAGCGCTCGGCGAGAAAATCAACGTAACTGAAGCGGGCATCAAAGGTGTCTTCTGCGGCGGCACGTCGATGACCGCGCAAATGGTCCGCTTTCTTACTGAAGAAGTGCTCGAAAACCGCGCCGCGTTCGTGCCCACATACGGCAACACATTGATGGGGCTTGCGTGCAGCCGCCCGTTGAAGCCGGAGGACAACTGGAGCGTCACATACTATGCGCCGCAGCCGCGCGCGGTGCTGCGCGTCGTCGATCCGAAGAACACCGACAAGACTGTCGAGTACGGCGAATGGGGTCGCGTGGAATTGACCACGCTTACAAAGGAGATTTTCATCCCGCGGTTCCTCGAGCGCGACGAAGTGATCCGCCGCGTGCCGTGCGATCTGTATCCGTGGGACGGCGTGGGCGACGTGCGGCCGTTTGGGATGCTGGAAAAGAAAGTTGTTGAAGGCGTGTACTAAATCGAATTTCGGTTCACGCAAAGACGCAAAGGCGCAAAGATCGATTTCCACTTTGCGCCTTTGCGCCTCTGCGTGAAAAAAGAGGCCATCCATGCACATTCCCGCGCTTCGTCTCGGAAAGCCGTATACCTCGCTCGACAAAGTCGCCGTGCTCAACCACGCCACCGGCGAAAAGCTGGTCGAGGTCAGCCAGGTCAACGCCGGCATCGTGCGGCGCGATCTGCCGAAATACGCGGCGTCGCGCGATACGCTTCATAAATTTGCGATCGACGAATTGCTTGCGATTTCGAAGAAGGCCGGCGAACTGTTCATGGATGCGTCGCTGCCGCTGGGCGACGGCGCGACACAAACGCCAGATGACTATGTGAAATACCTGAGCGCCAGCAGCGGATTGCCGCACAACATGGTGCGCCGCAACATGGGCAAGATTCACCACCTGTTCGTCGAGATGCGCACGGTTTTAGGCGGCCTCACGCGAAATATGGATTTGCGCGTCTTGGATTCGGGGCGCGCGTACGACGGTCCGCCACTGAGTTTTTATCCGTGCGCCAACGCGCTGGGCGTGGTGCTTCCGAGCAATTCGCCTGGCGTGAACTCGCTGTGGATGCCCAGCATCGCGCTGAAGATTCCGGTGATCTTGAAACCCGGGCGCGAAGAACCGTGGACGCCCTACCGCATCATTCAGGCGTTCATCGCCGCGGGAATTCCCGCCGAAGCGTTCGGCTTTTATTCGACCGACCACGAAGGTGCCGCGGAGATCATCAACTCGTGCGGGCGCGCGCTGGTGTTCGGCGATGAAAGCACGACCGCGCGCTGGGCGGGCAATCCGGCGGTGCAGATTCACGGGCCGGGGCGCAGCAAGATTCTGATCGGCGACGATTGCATCGAAAACTGGCGCGACCACATCGATGTGATGGTCGATTCGATCTGCCAGAACGGCGGGCGCAGTTGCGTCAATGCCTCGGCGGTCGTCGTGCCGAAATACGCGAAGGAAATCGCGGAAGAATTGGGCAAGCGCCTCGCGCCGGTCGGCGCGTCGGCGCCGGACGCTCCGGGCGCGGCGCTCTCCGCATTCGCGAATAAGAAGATGGCCGACTGGATCAACAGCACGATCGACGAAGGACTCAATACGCCCGGCGCCGAAGACATCACGATGCGGCTGCGCGCCGGCGAACCGCGCAAACAAATCCTGAGCGGCGGGACGTATCTGCGCCCGACGATTGTTTATTGCGAGAATTTCGACCACCCACTGGCTAACCGCGAATTTCTCTTTCCGTACGCCAGCGTTGTGCCGATGGCGCAATCCGAAATGCTCCCGCGCATCGGTCATTCGCTGGTCGTGACCGCGATCACGAAAGATCAATGCTTCATCGACAAATTGCTTACCACGCCGCTGATCGACCGGCTGAATGTGGGCGCGGTGTCCACGATGCAAGTCGCGTGGGACCAGCCGCACGAAGGCAATCTCTTTGAATTTCTGTACAAGCGGCGCGCTATCGTTTATCCCGGCGGCCGCGGCCAGACTGTAATGCGCCCTGTCGCGCCATTTCCCGCCGTCGTCGAAGATTTTAATTTCCATTCGCGCACGCGGCTGGTGTTTGGCGCGAACTCCCTCGAGACGCTGGGTAAATTCGCGAAGGAATACGGCGCAAAGGTCGTGCTGCTCGTGACTGACCCGGGACTGGCCGCGGCCGGACATTCGGCCCGCGCCGAAGCAATCTTGAAGAAGGAAGGGCTTGCCGTATACACCTACGACCGCGCGAAAGTCAATCCAACCACGCGCCAGGTGAACGACTGCGTCGAGTTCGCACTCGATTTCGATGTCGATTTCATCGTGGGACTCGGCGGCGGCAGCAGCATGGACACCGCCAAGGGCGCGAATTTCATTTTAACCAACGGCGGCAGGATGTCCGATTATTGGGGCATCAACAAAGCCACAAAACCGATGCTGCCGATGATCGCGATTCCAACGACGGCCGGCACGGGCAGTGAATCTCAATGTTACGCGCTGGTCGCGGACGAGGCCACGCATCAGAAAATGGCGTGCGGCGACGACAAGGCATATCCGGTCGTCGCGCTGCTCGATCCCGTTTTGAACGCCACCAGCCCGCGCCGCGTGACGGCCGATTCGGGAATCGACGCGATTTCGCACGCGATTGAATCGTTTGTCTGCAGCGCGCGCACGCCGGTCTCGCAGCTTTTTTCGCGCGAGGCATGGAAACTCGCCAACGGCGCGTTTGAAACGGTGCTGCGCGAACCCGGCAATCTTGAAGCGCGCGGCCAGATGCTGCTCGCCAGCGCGTACGCCGGCATGGCGATTTCGCAGTCGATGCTGGGCGCGGCGCATTCCGCGGCGAACCCGTTGACGGCGCACTTCGATGTGGTCCATGGCCGCGCAGTAGGCATGATGCTGCCGCATGTCATGGCGTTCAACGCGCAGGACCCGGACGCGGCGGCGCTGTACGGGGAATTGACCTATGTGAAACACATGCCGCAAGCGGCCAATCCGGTGAAGGCGTTGATCGCACGAATCAACGCGCTGCTGTGCGCCGCGGGAATGCCGGCGACGCTGGAGGCGTGCGGTGTCAAGCGCGACTCGATTGCAAAGATGAGCGAAGAAGCCGCGCATCAGTGGACGGCGAAATTCAATCCGCGGCCGATTGCGGCTGCCGATTTCAGCGCGCTGTACGAAGCTGCATTCAAGCCGCGCGACGCGGCGCCAAGCGGCGGTTGTTGAACCGGTGAACCATGCCTGAAATTCCGAAACAATCGAAGAACAAGCCGATCCTGCTTGCGTTGCTGTTGATGCTGCTTATTGCCGCGGGCGTTGGCGTCGTCTACAAATTTTTTCCGCCGCACGTTGAACCTCGCAATTTGTCCGGACCCATAGGTATTGTCGTGTCGCGCAAGGCACAGCTCGCCGGGCCGGTACAGGATTTTCCTGTGTTTCACGGCGATGCCGCGCTGACCGGCTACGTCGACGCGGACCTGCCGGACAAACCCGACGTGTTGTGGCACCGGAAAATCAGCGAAGGTCTTCCCATCAAAAGTTCGCCCGTTGTGGGCGGCGGGCGCGTGTATGTCGGATCGTACGACGACAATCTGTATGCGCTGAATTTCAAGGACGGGTCGGTCGCCTGGAAAGGCGAAACGGGCGGCTCCATCGACGGCTCGCCGTGCTACGCGGAAGGCAAGGTGTTCGTCGGATCGGGCGACCATTTCGTTTACGCGTTCGATGCGAAGGACGGCAAACTGCTGTGGAAATTTGAAACCGGCGACGGCATCAAAGGCGGTACCAATTACGTGGATGGCAAAATCATTGTCGGTTCGTACGACAATAAATTGTATTGCTTCGACGCCAAAGCGGCCAAAGTCGAGAAGCCTGAATGGTCGTTTGAAACGAGCAACAAAATCAACGGCACGCCCGCAATTGCCAACGGCAAGACGGTCTTCGGCGGATGCGATGCGATGCTGCATGTGCTCTCGATCAAAGACGGCAGCGAACTCAACAAAGGCATCGACGCCGGCGCCGTCGTCGCGGCCAGTCCGGCGCTGGATAGCGCGATGGCCTTCGTCGGCACGCACGAAGGCGAATTCATTGCCGCGGATCTCGACAAAGGTTCGATCTTGTGGACGTTTAAAAGTCCGAAGGAAATGGCGTTCGATTCGTCACCGGCACTGTCGAAGGATTTTGCGGTCGTCGGATGCGACGACAAACTTCTGCATTGCCTGCATCGCGCGAACGGCAACGAAGCCTGGAATTTTCCAGCCAAAGGAAAAATCAGTTCGTCGCCGGTCATCGCCAAAGACCGCATCATTGTCGGCGACGAAAAAGGACGCGTGTATATTCTTGATTTGAAAGATGGCGCGGAGATTTGGAACTATGAATTGGGGGCGCCCATTGACACATCGCCGGCCATCGCGAATAATGTATTCATCTTCGGGGCGGACGACGGCTCGGTGACGGCCTTCGGGAAGAAGGAATAAAAGGAGAACTCAAAAATGAGCAGCGAAGATATTGATGCGTATTTGAAACGAAAGCCTTTCGAGCCGTTTACAATATTCGTTTCCGACGGGACTAAATATGCGATTCGCACGCCGGAACGGGTGCTTGCATCGCGGACCCGCATCGACATCGGCCAACCTATTTACGATGGCAGCTACATTATGGACAAGATCACCTCTATCGCGCTGTCGCACATTGTCCGATTGGAACCTGTCGAAAAAACGCCAAGCGTTGTGGCGTAAGAAATGAGCAATCCGCATGACTGCAACTGAAATGCTCCCGCTCCATCCCGACGCCGAACCGACGACCGCCGGAAATTATTTCGTTTCGAATTATCCGCCGTTTTCCGTCTGGAAGCAGGAACGCGCTAACGAAGCGTTCGCGGCGCTGGACCGCCGGCCCGCGCCCGGCACGGCGCTGGGCGTTTACGTGCACATTCCGTTCTGCCGCAAGCGCTGCCACTTTTGTTATTTTCGCGTGTACACGGACAAAGATTCGCTGCAAATCAAAGCGTACATTGAAGCGGTGGTGCGCGAGCATGAACTGTACGCGGCGATGAAATTCATCGACGGACGCAAACCGAAATTCATTTATTTTGGCGGCGGCACTCCATCATATTTGTCGTCGGATCAGTTGCATTGGCTTGTCGAAAAAATGAAAGCGTCGCTGCCGTGGGACGAAGCGGAGGAAGTTGCGTTCGAATGCGAGCCGGGGACGCTGACCGAGCACAAATTAAAAGTGATCCGCGATCACGGCGTCACGCGGTTGAGTTTGGGCGTCGAGCATTTCGACGATCATGTGCTCGAAATTAATGGGCGCGCGCATCATTCGAAGGAAATCGAGCGCGCGTACGAATGGGCGCGCGGGCTCAAGTTTCCACAGATCAACATCGATTTGATCGCCGGCATGGTCGAAGACACCGACGAGAAATGGCGGGACACGGTGGCGAAAGCCGTGGCGATGCAGCCGGACAGCGTCACGATTTATCAAATGGAAGTGCCGTACAACACGACCATCTACAAAGAAATGAAAGCCGCCGGCAAGCTGATTGCGCCCGTCGCTGAGTGGCCGACGAAACGCGGCTGGGTCGATTACGCGTTCGGCGAATTTGAGAAAGCCGGATATACGGTGGCGAGCGCGTACACGGTGGTGAAGGATAAGCGCACGAAATTCTTGTACCGCGACATGCTGTGGAGCGGCGCGGATTTGATGGGCTTGGGCGTGGCCTCGTTCTCGCACGTGGGCGGCACGCATTTCCAGAATCTCGACGGCTTCGCGCCCTATGTCGAAGCGTGCAACGCTGGGAAGCTGCCGATCAATCGTGCGTACACACCGACGGAACAGGAGCGCTTCATCCGCGAATTTATTTTGCAGCTCAAGCTGGGGCACGTCAGCATCGACTACTTCCGCAACAAATTCGGGCGCGACGTGACGACGGAATTTGCAGCGCCGTTCAATACGCTGCGCGAGTGGGGCTATCTGACGATTGCGAACGGACAGATTTTGTTGAATCGCGCGGGGCTGCTGCGCGCTGACCGGCTGCTGCATGAATTCTTTTTGCCCGAACACAAGAACGTTCGCTATACTTAACCTCCATGAAGCGCGCAATTTTTCTCGACCGCGACGGCGTCTTGAACGAACTTGTGCTCAATCCAAAAAATGGCGAGCACGAGTCTCCGCACGATGTTGCGGACGTGCATATGCTGCCCGGCGCTGCGGAGGCGGCCAAGAAATTGCAGGACGCCGGTTACGTGCTGTTCATCGTCTCGAATCAGCCGAGCTATGCGAAAGGCAAAACTTCGCTCGAACAAATTCAAGCCATCGAGCGGCTGGTCGAATCGCATTTGCGCGAATCTGGCGTGGAAATTTTGCGCGCGTACTATTGCTACCATCATCCCGACGGCATCGTGCCGGAGTATTCCGGCGCGTGCCGGTGCCGCAAACCGAAACCGCAATTTCTCTTCGACGCGCGCGACGAATTCGGAATCGAACTTTCTGAAAGCTGGATGATTGGCGATCAGGATACGGATGTTCAATGTGGGCGGCGAGCGGGGTGCCGGACGGTTGCCGTGGCGAATCCGTTGTCGGCGCATCGCCGGCCGGGCGCTGAAAAACCGACGCTCACCGCGCGCGACTTGGCGGACGCGGTCGAGAAGATTCTCGACTTTTGCGGATCGGCTCGCTGAAAACAATTTGGCGCTCTTGACGCGCGCGTTCGCAATGCCACACCCCTCCCCCTCACCCCGCGCAGGAGTACCTGCGTCGGCCCTCTCCCGAAGGGAGAGGGGAACGGCAACTGCGCGCCGCGGTCACATGGGGCATTGATTATGCGCGGATCAGTAACTGAGCGCCTGCGCCCCTGAAATTCACGGAAAACTCAACTTTTGTGCCTCGTGCGCCGATAAGGTCCCATCGGAAGTACACATTCGATTGGATTTTACCTATGACGAACTTGGGTTGGTGCGTGGACATTGGCGTGATTCTTTTTCTGGTGTTGCATACCTTTTTAGGCTGGCGGCGCGGATTGCTGTGGCAGGCGGCAGGCGTGACGAGCCTGGCCTTTGGCGTCGGGCTTGGGCTGGCGTTTGCGCCGGCGCTTTCAAAATACGCGCTGAACCGCGTCACCAGCGACCCGCTGCACGCGAAACTTGTGGCGTTCCTGTTTGTGTTTGGGATCGTTGGATTTTCGCTGCGGCTGCTGGCATCGGCTGCTGAAGTTTATTCAGAACGCGGCGTGCCGAAAGAAGAGCGCGCAAAGCGCCGCTCGAAGGACCGCGTGCTCGGCGGGATTTTCGGCGCAATCAAAGGCTTGGTGCTGGCCGCGATCATTATTGCGGCGTGCGTCAGTTTCTATCCGAATCAGCCTGTGTGGAAGAAGTCTCATCTGGCGGCGAGTTTCGCCACCGCCGGTTCGCGGCTGCTGCCGCAGGGCGCGGTCAAGGAAGTGCGCGATTGGGCGCGGCAGCATGTGGCGAACATCGAACAGAAATGAGCCTCCTGCAAGAATTGCAGACAGGAATGTCTGCACTACCTTTGAACTTTTCGTGAAATAAAGTAAAACAAGCGCCACGATGCCGCTTCCCGATCACTTCGACCGTCTGCCGCCCGAGGTCCAGCAGGAAATGCGGGACCTCGAGAAGCAGCAGCGGCTCGCCGCAATCGAATATGAGCACCGGATGAAGTCGCGGCGCTGGTCGGGCGCGATGATTGCGGCGGTGGGCGCGGCGTTTTTCTCGTATATTCCATCCTTTTTTTTGCCCATCAGCGACGGATTTATTCCGCTCGCCGCATTTTTTGGGGGCGTGGCCGGCTGGCTTACAATTTACAATCGCTACGCCATCATGGGCGGCATGGTGCTGGTCGGAATTGTGTGCATCGCCGGGAATTTCGTCGGGTACATAAGCGGGCTCTGTCCGCCGCTGTTGGTGGTTTGGCCGCTGTACATTGGCGTGGGCGCGTTCGTCGGAATTT